>Ga0209164_1000497_pt1 | contig 90728 bp, 64 predicted proteins | sample MTBNYHSulfiMetaG_FD_187458 | JGI IMG/M metagenome (GOLD analysis project Ga0209164, IMG submission 187458) | Enrichment culture microbial communities from rom New York Harbor, USA that are MTBE-degrading - MTBE-NYH (New York Harbor Sulfidogenic)... | ecosystem: Environmental > Aquatic > Marine >... | reverse complement strand
CGATGCCCCGGGTCCGCAGGCTCTGCCAGGCCAGGATGAGCAGGAAGAGGCCGCCGGCCAGGGAAAGAGAGCCCAGAATGTTGTGGAAAGCGGACAGTTTGGCCAGGACCAGCAGGGTCAGGAGGATGATCGGCAGGTCGGTGATGATCGGGGCCAGGGCGACCCGGACGCCGGCCGGGATGCCGTGGCGGAGCGTTTCGGAAATGACCAGGGCCAGGAGCGGCCCTGGGGCAAAGCCGGCGGACAGGCCGAGCACCGTGCCGACGGTCAGGAAATAGAGCATGGTGATCCCACGGCGGCCGGGGCCCTACGCCGACAGCACCCCGTCCTTGAGGGTGAGGCGGCGGTCCATGGAGCGGGCCAGTTCCTCGTTGTGGGTGACCATGACCACGGCCAGGGACAGGGAGCGGCTCAGGCTGTGCAGCAGGTCGAAGACCCGGCGGCCGTTCTGGGAGTCGAGGTTGCCGGTGGGTTCGTCGGCCAGGAGCAGGGACGGCTGCATGATCAGGGCGCGGGCAAGGGCCACCCGCTGCTGTTCGCCGCCGGACAGCTCGCCGCTGCGGTGGGTCTTGCGGTGCAGGAGGTTGACCTGGTCGAGCAGGTGCAGGGCCCGCTCCTCCAGCTCCCTGGGGTCCATGCCGTTGATGAGGCCGGGCATCATGACGTTTTCCAGGGAGGTGAACTCCGGCAGCAGGTGGTGGAACTGGAATATGAAGCCGATGTTGCGGTTGCGGTGGCGGCTCAGTTCCTGTTCGCCGCAGGCGGTCAGGTCGCGGCCTTCGTAGGTCAGGCGTCCGCCGGTGGGCTCGGCCAGGGTGCCGAGGATCTGCAGCAGGGTGGTCTTGCCCGACCCCGAGGCGCCGACCACGGCGATCATCTCCCCCCGGTCCACGGTCATGTCCACGCCGCGCAGCACCTCCACGGTGATGCCGTCGTGGCCGAAGGATTTGTGAAGGCCCTCGGCCTGCAGCAGCAGGGTTTGGCCCGCTTTGCCCGGCGTCCGGTTATTCATAGGTCAGGGCCTCGGCCGGCCGCACCCGGGATGCCTTCCAGGACGGGTAGAGGGTGGCCGCCAGGGTGATCAGGATGGCGGACAGGGCGATGATCGTCACGTCCAGCGGCACCACCTTGATCGGCATGGTGGACATGGGGTAGACGTTGCTCGGCAGCTCGATGAACTTGTAGCGCTTGAGGATCGTGCACAGGCCGAGCCCCCCCATGACCCCGAACACGGTGCCGGTGAGGCCGATGACCGCCCCCTGGTAGAAAAAGATGCGCATGATCGAGCCGGTGGTCGCGCCCATGGACTTGAGGATGGCGATGTCGCGGGTCTTTTCCATGACCACCATGATCAGGGCGCTGATGATGTTGAGGGCCGCCACCAGGATGATCAGGTCCAGGGCGATAAAGATGCCTACCTTTTCCAACTTGAGGGCGGCGAACAGGTTCTGGTTGAGCTGCATCCAGTCGCGGACGGAAAAGCCGGGCCCGAGTTCGGCCCGGATCGATCTGCCGATGACGTCGGCCCGTTCGACATTGGTCACCCGGACCTCGATGCCGTGCACGCCCGCTTCGTCGCCGCTCAGGCTGCGGGCGGTGTCCAGGTTGACGAAGCCGAGGGTGGAGTCGTATTCGAACATGCCGGTCTCGAAGATGCCGACGATTTCACAGGTGCGGATCTTCGGCAGCACCCCCATGGGCGACAGGGGGCCTTCCGGGGAAATCAGGCGGATCCGGCTGCCTGTCCCCACGTTGAGCTGCCGGGCCAGCTCCAGGCCGATGATGATGCCCGGCAGGTCGCCGGGCAGGTCGAGGTCGGCCAGTTCCCCGCTTTGCATCTGCCGGCCGATATTGATGACCCGGCCGGCGCCGGCGGGGTCGATGCCGCGCAGCACGATGCCGCTCGATGCCTGGGCGGAGGAAATAAGGGCCTGGCTGTAGATATACGGCGAGGTGGCTTCCACCCCCTTGACCTGTTCGATCCGGGCGGCGGTTTCCTCCGGATCGGTGATGTTGCCGCCGAAGCGCTGGACCAGGATGTGCGAATTGATGCCGATGATCTGGTCGCGCAGCCCTTCAGTGAAGCCGGTATAGACGGACAGGACGACGATCAAGGCCATGACCCCCACCGCCACCCCGAGGATGGAGATGACCGAGATCAGGGAGATGAACTTCTGCTTGCGCTTGGCCCGCAGATAGCGTCGACTGACAAACCATTCAAAATTCATGCGGTTCCGCCTGTTGGACCGGTTGCCGGTTGCTGCCGGAAACGGGGAGCGGTGATAAATCCGCCTTCCCTTTCCGGCTGAATGTGCCGGGGCGGCCGGTTATTTCGCCGCTTCCGGTTTGAGGTGGGGAAAGAAAATCACGTCCCGGATCGACGGAGAGTCCGTCAGCAGCATGACCAGCCGGTCGATGCCGATGCCCTCGCCCGCGGCCGGCGGCATGCCGTATTCCAGGGCCCGGATGTAGTCGTAGTCCAGCTCCGGGTGGACCTCTTCGTCCTCGCCCCGTTCGTCAATCTGTCTCTGAAACCGCTGCAGTTGGTCGTCCGGATCGTTGAGCTCGCTGAAGGCATTGGCGATTTCGCGGCCGGTGATGAACAGCTCGAAGCGGTCGGTCACCGTCGGGTCCTTTTCGTTGCAGCGGGCCAGCGGCGAGACTTCGGTGGGGTACGAGGTCACGAAGGTCGGGTTGACGAGCTTCTCCTCCACCAGCAGTTCAAACAGCTCGGTCTTGGCCTTTCCCGGGCCGGCATCGGGCTGCAGCTCAATCCCTTTTTCGGCCGCCAGCCCCATGACCGCCCGGTCGTCCTGCAGCACGGCGGGGTCGAGGCCGCCCACCTCGATCAGGGCCTGTTCCAGGGTATACCGCTTCCAGGGAGGCGCCAGGTTGACATGCTGTCCCTGGTAGGTCAGCTCCATGGAGCCCGTCACCTCGTCGGCCAGCCAGGAGATCATCTCCTCGGTCAGGTCCATGAGCTCCTGGTAGGTTGTGTAGGCCTGGTAAAACTCCAGCATGGTGAATTCGGGGTTGTGCTTGGTGGAAAGGCCTTCGTTGCGGAAATTGCGGTTGATTTCAAAGACCTTCTCAAATCCGCCGACCAGGAGGCGCTTCAGGTACAGTTCCGGGGCGATGCGCAGGTAGAGGTCGATGCCCAGGGCCTTGTGATGGGTCTTGAACGGCTTGGCCGTCGCCCCGCCCGGGATGGCCTGCATCATCGGCGTTTCGACCTCCAGGAAACCCCTGTTGGACAGAAATTCGCGGATCAGGCGGATGACGTCGACCCGCTTGCGGAAGGTCTCGCGCACCTCGGGATTGACGATCAGGTCCACATAGCGCTGGCGGTAGCGGGTTTCGACATCGGTCAGGCCGTGGAATTTTTCCGGCAGGGGCCGCATGGACTTGGTGATCATTTCCAGGCGGTTGGCCTCGAGGGACAGTTCGCCGGTCCTGGTCTTGAACAGCCGGCCGTGGGCGCCGACAATATCGCCCACATCCCATTTCTTGAAGAGCTGGTATTCCTCCTTGCCCAGCATATCCTGCCTGGCGTAGATCTGGAGGCGGCCGGTCTCGTCCTGGATATGGAAGAATGAGGCCTTGCCGAATTTGCGCATGGACATGATCCGGCCGGCAACCCGGTAGGTATCGCCGTCTTCCTCGTACGATTCGGGCCCGAGAAACTCGCCGCGGGGCAATATGTCCGCTATGGGACAGGGATTCTTGAATTCATTGCTGAACAGCTTGACGCCGTTGTCGGCCAGCAAGCGGGCTTTTTCGCGGCGCTGGTTGATCAGGTTGCTGCTTTGAGTGTCCATGGCTGGTGTTCGTTAAAAGAGATGAAATGGTTGATGCGGCATGGGGCCGCGGTTACAAAAATTTCCCCCGCAGGGCGGCGGAGACCTCATGGGTGAGTTCCAGCACCCTGGCAGCCAGTTCAGGTGACAGGGAGCCCGTGCCGCAGCTCGGGGTGATCAGGGTCTGGCGGAGAATGTCCGCCTTGCCGCGTTCGGGCATGGTGACGGTGTCCATCTGCGTTTCCCAGAGGCTGCACAGGGAGTCGGGGGTCTCCTTGCGGATGCTTTCTTCACTGGAGGTCGGCACCCCGCCCCAGGCAAGGATTCCGCCCCGGTCAAGAAAGGCGTGCAACTCGCGGCCGAGGGGGGCGATCCGGTCGAAATAGCCGTAGGCGTCGAAACTGAGGATGTCGATGTCCGACCCCAGCAGCGTTTCCCAGTCGGTGTTGGCGCAGACATGGATTCCGGCCAGGCCCCCGGCCAGGTGGACGGCGGTGACCACTTCGTTGATCATGTCCCTGATCTCGTCGGTGCTGACGCTGATAAAGGCCGAGGAGCCGAGGCCCGCCAGGGCGGGCTCGTCAATGAAGAGCAGGACGGGCCGGCCGCTGCATTCCCCCAGCAGCCTGGCCTGCCAGGCCGCTTTGAGGGCGAGGGCCTTGATCACCATGTCGCGGATGGTCGCGTCGAAGTAGCCGGCGCGGCCCTCGCTGTCCTTGATTCCGGTCAGCATGGTGAACGGTCCGGTGACCTGGCCCTTGACGGCTTTGACATTTTGGGCCGCGGCCAGGGCGCGCAGGCGCTCGGCCAGCAGGTACAGCCCCGCGGCCCGTTCCCTGCTCACCGTAAATCCCGACTTGTCCAGGGCCTCGGGATTGCCGACGGCGGCAAGGTAGTCTTCGTAAAAGGCCAGCATGGCTCCCTCAAAGTCGGGGCCGGAGATATCGAAGAAAATTCTGCCGTCCGGGCCGCCGGGGTCCTGTTCCTTGATGCAGGGGATGTTCTCGGCAAACTGCGGCAGCATCCTTTCCATCGGGTTGGACGGCAGCTGGGGCCAGAGAGGTATTTCCGGCGTTGCCTGCAAAATCCAGTCAAGGGCTGTTTCGTGGCTGTCCAGCGGCAGACTCCCGATCAGGACGGGCAGGCCGTCGGCGCTGAATCGGCCGGAACCGGCTGTGGTCATTCTATTGCACCTCGCGGGAAGAACTTTGGGAATCGGTTTATGTTGTGATTACCGACCGCAGCGGCGGAAGATGCACCCGAATCAGGGGTTGTGTTCCAGGCTCGGTAAAAGAGTCGACCAATGGGGTAATCACATTCCGTTCCAAAGAAAAATCTTAATAATTAGTGCGAAGACGGTGTTATGTCAATTTTTTTCCAGCAGGGCGACGGATTCGATGTGATGGGTCTGCGGGAACATGTCGACCGGGGTGAGGGCGGTCAGGGAATAGTTCCCGTTCGTCAGGATGGCGAGGTCGCGCGCCAGGGTCGCCGGGTCGCAGGAGACGTAGAGTATTTTTTTCACGCCCAGGTTGGCCAGCAGGGCGGATTCGCGGGCAGCCCCGCTGCGGGGCGGGTCGAGCAGAACGAGGTCGAACGGCGGCCGGTGCCGCGGGAGACGCCGGAGGGCGGACAACACGTCGCCGGCGATGAACCGCGTGCCGGCAACGCCCGCCGCCTCGGCGTTGATTGCGGCGCGGGCGATGCTTTCCCTGTTCCATTCCACCCCGGTCACCCGGGCGCCGGCGATGGCCAGGGGGACGGAAAAATTGCCCATGCCGCAGAAGAGGTCAAGGACACTGCTTCCCGCAACAGGTCCGGCCAGGGCCAGCACCAGACTGATCAGCCGGCTGTTCTGTTCGGCGTTGACCTGGGAAAAACAGCCGGGCGTCCAGGTCAGGAAAAAGGGGCGGCCGGCCGGGCCGGCGTCAAAGTCCTGGCGCAGCAGGCCCTGCCGCCGGCCGTCCCGGTCAAGGACCCCGACATCGTCAACGGAGCTGAGCGAATCGGCCAGGCCGGCAGCCAGGGATGGTTCGACGGTTTTTCCAGGGCGGGGGCGCAGCCGGACCAGGATCAGGTTGTCGGCGGGGCTGTGCAGGAGGTCAAGCTCGCCCATCGACTCCCCCAGGGCAGGCAGCAGAGGGGATCGGCTTATTTCCAGGAGGGCCCGGTTGAGGGGGGCGGTCGCCACAGGGCAATGGTCGACGGCGGCCAGCTCGTTGCTTTCATTTCTGCAGAAACCCATCGCTCCGGCCGGGGACAGCTTGAGCCGGAGCCGGCGGCGGTACTGCCAGGCCGAGGGGGAGGGCACCATGGGGCGCAGAACGGATGGGGAGAAGTCGATTTTACCGCGCCGCAGAGTTTCGAGGATGATTTCCATCTTGATCCGCTGTTGGGCGGCGGCGGCGATGTGCTGGAAATCGCAGCCCCCGCATTGCGTATAGTACGGGCAGAGGGGCTGGACCCGGTCGGGGGAGGGGGCGAGGATCTCGACTGCTTCGGCGTCGATATGTCCCCGGTGTTTTTTTCTTTCCCGGTACAGGATCGTCTCGCCGGGCAGAACGAACCGGGCGAGAACGACCATGCCGTCCCGCCGCCGGCCGAGGCCGTAACCGCCGGCAATTATTTTTTCGATGTGGACAGTTTCACCCATTCGTGTTTACCATTTAAAAAACGGGAAAGGTGCGGTAAGCTGTTGTTTCGTCCTGCCGTAGGCTGTCAGGGACCCGGCTCGCCGGAATCATCAGGCCGTCAGTCGGCAGCCGGACAGCCGCTTTCCATGATGCCCTTCCGCTGACGGCGGGATGCGCCACGCTGCCGGTTTCAGCTTAGCGTGGAACGGGTCGGGGCGCAAGACACATATTGGAGCCTTCGGGCGGATCGGAAACAACCCGGTCAACAACCTTTGATGAAAAAAAAGCAGAACGTCAAAATACTTGTGGTCGACGACGAAAAAGTGCACCGCTTCATGCTGTCGTCGCTCCTCAGGGAGTGGGGCTGGGACAGCGTCGAGGCCGATGACGGGACCACGGCGGTCGCGGCGGTTCAGGAAGGCCCATTCGACGCCATCCTCATGGATGTGCGGATGGCCAGGATGGACGGCATGGAGGCTCTGCAGAAAATCAATGCCATCAATCCCGCCATCCCGGTGGTGATCATGACCGCCTTTTCCTCCGTTGATTCGGCTGTCGAGGCCATTAAAATGGGGGCCCACGACTACCTGACCAAACCGCTTGATTTCGACCGGCTGCGCCAGACCCTGGAGGCGGCGACCCAGCACAAGCGGCAGGAAGAGGAGGACAACCGCCTGGACGGATCGTCGCGGGAGGAGACGGGGATCATCGGTGTGTCACAACCGATGCGGGAGCTGTGGGAAATGATTCTGCAGGTGGCTCCTTCGGATGCCAACGTCCTGATAACGGGCGAATCGGGCACCGGCAAGGAGCTGGTGGCCTCTTCCCTCCATGCCAGGAGCCGCAGGGCCGGAGGGCCGTTCGTCAAGGTCAACTGCGCGGCCCTGGCGGAAAACCTGCTCGAATCCGAACTGTTCGGCCATGAAAAAGGGGCGTTCACCGGCGCCGATCGGCGGCGGGAAGGGCGGTTTGTCCAGGCGGACGGGGGCACTCTGTTCCTGGACGAAATCAGCGAGACAACCCCGGCCATGCAGGCAAAGCTGCTGCGGGTCCTGCAGGAGCATGAACTGCAGCGGGTCGGCGGCCAGGACACCGTCAAGGTTGACGTCAGAATCATCGCCGCCACCAACCGCGACCTGGAGCAGGAGGTGGCAGCGGGACGCTTCCGGGAAGACCTGTATTACCGCCTCAATGTCGTGGTCCTGCAGGTTCCCCCCCTGCGCGGCCGGACCGGCGACGTTCCCCTGCTGGCCGATTACTTCCTCAAGCGGTTCGCGGCCAAGAACCAGCGGCAGGTGAGCGGCATAACACCCGAGTGCATGGATCTCCTGGTCCGCTACCCCTGGCCCGGCAATGTCCGGGAACTGGAAAACGCCGTGGAGAGGGGCGTGATCCTCATGCGGGGCGAATACCTGGACGTCCCGGTTCTCCCCCTTGCCCTGCAGCGATGGGCCAGGGACAATGCCGGGTCCGCCGACACGGAGGAGCCGGCAACGCTCAAGGACGCGGAGCGGGCCCTGATCATCAGGACCCTCGAGGAAACGAACGGCAACCGCAGCGAGGCGGCCCGCCGCCTGCAGATAACCCGCAAGACCCTGCTCAATAAAATAAAAAGCTACAACATCGCCTGAACCGGCTGTTCCGGGGCCCTGCGGGGAACTGCTTCCGGTGGCGGGCGGGAAAAAAATATTGAATAATCGGTCAAAATCTTTTTTCGTAGGAAGACCTGTTGACGCGGTTTCCGGCTTGTGGTAGAAGCCCGATTTTACCCTGATTTTAGTGACTTTCGTGTACCAGTATATCAACGGGGGGTACGGTTCCCGGCCTCCCGGTTCAATAACGAACGGAGAACTTGCAATGCGAACGGATATTGTCCATATCGGTGCGGGCGAGCTGACGTACGAGATCCGCAATATCGTCAACGTCGGTGAGAAACTGCAGAAACTCGGTGTTCCCGTCAACTGGGAGAATATCGGTGATCCCATCGCCAAGGGCGAGGATATTCCGTCCTGGATGAAGGAGATCGTCGTCGAAGCCGTTCGGGACAATGCCACTTACGGCTACAGCCCCACCAAGGGTATTCTGACCACCCGCGAGTATATCGCCGAGCAGGTGAACAGCAGAGGGGGAACGCAGATCGACTCAGGCGACATCATCTTCTTCAACGGCCTGGGAGACGCGATCTCCAAGGTATTCGGATTCCTGAAGCGGACGGCGCGGGTGATCGTCCCGACACCCAGCTATACCACCCACTCGTCAGCGGAAGCAGCCCACGCCGGTGACCGGCCCGTTACCTATATCCTCGATCCCAACCACTACTGGTACCCCGACCTCGAAGATATCGAGAACCATATCAAGTACAACCCGGCCGTGGCCGGGATTCTGATCATCAACCCCGACAACCCCACCGGCGCGGTCTACCCGGAGCACATCCTGCGGGACATCGTCAAAATCGCCGAAAAGAACGACCTGTTCATCATCTGCGACGAGGTCTACCAGAACATGACGTACAACGGCACCAGGGCGGTGCCGCTCTGCACGATCATCGGCGACAGGGTGCCGGCCATCTGCATGCGGGGCATTTCCAAGGAGATGCCGTGGCCCGGCAGCCGCTGCGGCTGGATCGAAGTGTACAACGGCCACCGCGACCCGATGTTCGAGAAGTATATCAATTCCATCGTCAACGCCAAGATGGTTGAAGTCTGCTCGACGACCCTGCCCCAGACCGTCCTGCCCAGGATCCAGTCCCATCCGGAATACCACGCCTACCTGGAGGAACGGATCAGGAGGTATGAGTGGTGCTCCAACGTGGCGTATGACATCCTGAAGGATGTCAAGGGATTGCTGGTGAACCGGACCAACGGGGCGTTTTACATGAGTGCGGCGTTCATCAACGGCACCCTGAACCACCGGCAGAGCCTGCCCATTGAAAATGAAGATGTCAGGAAATCGGTCGCGGAACTGGTCTCAGGGCCTGACGTGTCGCCGGACAAGAGGTTTGTCTATTATCTGCTGGCGTCAACCGGAGTCTGCGTGGTTCCGCTCTCCTCTTTCGCCACCGACCTGCAGGGATTCCGCATTACGCTGCTGGAACAGGACAAGGAAAGATTCATCGGGATTTTCAAGACCATCGCCGCGAGCATCAAGGCGTATATCGAGTCCGCGTAGCCTATATACTGAAGCGGGGAGCGGGGGAGCGGGGAGCGGAAAGGGAGGAGTTTGCTCCGCCCTCGGCACGAAGTGCAATTACCCGGTCTTCCGTTTCGGGCGGAACGGGCTGACCAGTCACGGGGGAAGCCCGCCCGGGAGGAGGCGGTGCTCCTCACAATTTAATTGTCTTCCGGGCGGTTGCTTTCTTGACAACCTTTCAGCCCATTCTTAATGTTGGCCATAAGTTATCCAAGAAAACGGTTTTCGTTTTCCATCATGTTGATTCCATTGAAGTCTTCATCACTGATGCCTGGACCGCGGCACTGCGTCCCGGCTCATGCTGAGCTATGAAGGAGAGTGTTTGTGCCTGAAGAAAAAAATAATGTGCGGAACGAACCCGCCGGGGAAGAGGCTGCGCCTGCGGAGGAAATACAGCAGCAGTCCGGAAATTTCGCAGCCGAAGCCGAACAGCTTGAACACGACATCGACGCTCTTCGCCTGGAAGCGGAGGAAAACCGGGACCGGCTGCTTCGACTGGCCGCCGAATTCGAGAATTACAAGAAACGAATGACCCGGGAACGGGAAGTCCTGCTGAAATATGCCGGCGAGAACATTCTGCGCGAACTGCTGACCACGGTCGACAACCTCGACCGGGCCATTGAGCAGGCCACCGCAGATTCGGATAATCCCCGGCAGAAGCTCGATTCGATGCTCGAAGGGGTTGAGCTGACCAGGAAAGGGCTGCTGGCCACCCTGGAAAAATTCGATGTCACGCCCATCGACAGTATCGGCAAGAAATTTGATCCGAACGTGCAGGAAGCCATGGCCATGGAATCCAGCGCCGAAGTCCGGGAAAATCATGTGCTGCGCGAGTTCGTCAAGGGCTACCGGTTCAAGGACAGGCTCCTGCGCCCCGCCAAGGTGGTCGTTTCCAGCGGTTGCTGAAAATGGGATGTTCTGTTTTTGACAGCCCGGACCGGACTTGACAACCGAGGTTTTATGCACATTATACAATGAACGGCAGGCGCACCTGCCGTCATTGAAAGACAATATCAATTGAAATAATCAAGGAGCAGAAGATCATGAGTAAAATCATTGGAATAGACCTTGGCACGACCAACTCATGCGTCGCCATCATGGAAGGCGGGGATCCCAAGGTCATTGCGAATGTCGAGGGGAACAGAACGACTCCCTCCATCGTGGCGTTCACGGACAGCGGCGAGCGGCTGGTGGGGCAGGTGGCCAAGCGCCAGTCGGTTACCAATCCCACCCGGACGCTGTTTGCCATTAAACGTCTGATCGGCAGAAAGTTCACCGACGCGGAAGTCAAAAAGTCCATTGAGGTCAGTCCGTTCAAGATTGTCGAAGGCACGGGCGGAGACGCCTTTGTGGAGGTTGACGGCAAGAAGTACAGCCCGGCGGAGATTTCCGCCATGATCCTCGGCAAGATGAAGCAGACCGCCGAGGAATACCTGGGCGAAAAGGTCACCGATGCGGTGGTCACCGTGCCTGCCTACTTCAACGACGCCCAGCGGCAGGCGACCAAGGACGCGGGCAAGATCGCCGGCCTGAATGTCCAGCGGATCATCAACGAGCCGACCGCCGCGTCCCTGGCCTACGGCCTGGACAAGAAGGGTGAGGAAAAAATCGCCGTGTTCGACCTGGGCGGCGGCACCTTTGATATTTCGATTCTGGAGATCGGCGACGGCGTCTTCGAGGTGAAGTCCACCAACGGCGACACCTTCCTCGGCGGCGAGGATTTCGACATGCGCATCGTCAACTGGCTGGCCGATGAATTCAAGCGCGACCAGGGCATCGATCTGCGCAATGACAAGATGGCCCTGCAGCGGTTGAAGGAAGAGTCGGAAAAGGCCAAGATGGAGCTGTCGACCGCCAAGGAGACGGACATCAACCTGCCGTTCATCACCGCCGACGCCTCCGGCCCCAAACATCTGAACATGAAGCTGACCCGCGCCAAGCTTGAAAGCCTGGTTGAAGATCTTATTGACAGGACCGAGGGACCCTGCCGGACTGCCTTGCAGGACGCCGGTCTCAGCCCTTCCGACATCGACGAGGTTATTCTGGTCGGCGGCATGACCAGGATGCCCAAGGTACAGGAAAAGGTCAGGAAGATCTTTGGCAAGGAACCGCACAAAGGCGTCAACCCCGACGAGGTGGTCGCCATCGGCGCCGCCATCCAGGGCGGCGTCCTCAGGGGTGACGTCAAGGATGTCCTGCTGCTTGACGTAACTCCGCTGTCGCTGGGAATCGAGACCCTGGGCGGTGTCTTTACCAAGCTCATTGAAAAGAACACCACCGTCCCCACCAAGAAGAGCCAGATTTTCTCGACGGCGGCGGACAATCAGCCGGCTGTTTCCATCCACGTCCTCCAGGGAGAACGGGAAATGGCGCAGTACAACAAGACCATCGGCCGGTTTGAACTGACCGACATCCCGCCGGCGCCCCGCGGCGTGCCCCAGATCGAGGTGACCTTTGACCTGGATGCCAACGGCATCCTGCATGTCTCCGCCAAGGACCTGGGAACCGGCAAGGAGCAGTCCATCCGGATCACCGCCTCCAGCGGTCTGTCCGAACAGGAAATCGAGCGGATGAAAAAGGACGCCGAACTGCACTCAGAAGAGGACCACAAGCGCAAGCAACTGGTCGAGGCGAAGAACAACGGCGATTCCATGATCCACATGGTCGAGAAAAGCCTGAAGGAATTGGGCGACAAGGTGGACAGCGAAACCAAGGCCAGCGTGGAAAACGAGATCGCCAACCTGAAAAAGACCATGGAGGGAGATGACACCGAGGCGATCAAGAAGGCCACCGAATCGCTCACCCAGGCTTCCCATAAACTTGCCGAACTGATGTATGCCAAGGCAAACAAGGGAGAGCAGGGCGGCGGCCCCGAAACCGGCGGCGGCGCGGCCGGCGGCGGCAAGGCCTCCGGCAAGGACGACGATGATGTAGTCGATGCCGACTTCGAGGAAGTAAAGTAATTTCCCCCTTTTCGTACCCGGGGAGAGCGGATTCATTCTGCTCTCCCCTTTTTTTTTATTTTCGGCTATAGATAGCAACTCGGGCCGACGGGCCGGAGGGGGATGTGCGGCGGCGGGCACGCATTATTTCAGCAGCAACCGCGCCTTCCGTCAGGTGATTGCGGAAGAAGTGCACCCCTTTTTCGGACCCCAATGAACGTACCAATCCGAGGCCGACGGCTTCAACGACCCGGTCCGCCTCGGCACCAGCAGCTATGAACAGGACGGAGCAATGAAAAGAGTCTTATCGGGCATACAACCTTCGGGCAAACTCCATATAGGCAATTACTTCGGCATGATGAAAACCATGATCGACTACATGGAAAAGGCGGACCTCTATGTATTCATCGTCGATCTCCATGCCCTGACAACGGTGCATGACCGCAATCGGCTGCGGACCGGCACCCTGGAGGCAGCCTCCGATTTCCTCGCCCTCGGCCTCGATCCGGATCGCTGCACCTTCTGGGTCCAGTCGGACCTGCCCGAGGTGTGCGAACTGACATGGATCCTGTCCACCGTGACCCCCATGGGGCTCCTCGAACGCTGCCATTCCTACAAGGACAAGACCGCCAAGGGCATCGCCCCCTCACACGGCCTGTTTGCCTATCCGGTCCTGATGGCGGCCGATATCCTGCTCTTTCAGGCCGACCTGGTTCCGGTGGGCAAGGACCAGAAACAGCACCTGGAGGTGGCCCGGGACATCGCCATCAAGTTCAACAACACCTTCGGGGAAACGTTTGTCGTGCCCGAACCGGCCATCGATGAAAACACGGCCATTATTCCGGGTCTGGACGGCCAGAAGATGTCCAAGTCCTACGGCAACACCATCCCGATCTTCCTCGATGACAAATCCCTGCGCAAGGTCGTGATGTCCATCAAGACCGACTCGACGCCGGTGGAAGAGCCGAAGAATCCGGATACCTGCAACCTGTACGCCCTGCTCAAGCTGTTCATGGAGCCGCACCGCCTGGCGGAGGTCCGCAATCTGTACATCAACGGCGGAGCGGCCTACGGTCACCTCAAGCAGGAGCTGTTTGAACTGATCCGTGATTATTTCGCCCCGGCCCGGGACAGGAAGAAAGAACTGCTGGCCAATCCCGACTATCTGCGGGAGATCCTGGCCAGGGGGGCTGAGAAGGCGAGGGCCAAGGCGGTCGTCACCCTTGACCAGGTGCGGGACCGGGTGGGATTGAAATACTGAAGTTCCCGGAGCGGCGTTCAGCCGATAACGCCGCTTTCAGTGATGCCGTCGAAAATGAACTGGACGGCCAGGGCGGACAGCAGCACGCCGAATATCCGGTTGACGACATGAGTCCCGGTGCGGCCCAGCAGCTTCTGGAGCTGGCTGGCAGTAATCAGGCAGGCCAGGGTAAAGAGGAGGACGGCCAGCATGGAGGCAAGGACCGTCAACTGGCGGTTGAGGTCTCCCTCGGCATTGGCCATCAGCAGGATGGCGGCGCCCATGGTGCCGGGACCGGCGATCAGGGGCGTGGCAAGCGGGAAGATGGAGATATCGGCCCGGCCCTCCGCTTCCCGGGTTTCATCCTCGGTCGTTGATGTTGCTCCGGAAGTCCGGGCGAACACCAGTTCGATGCCGATGAGCAGCAGCAGGATGCCGCCGGCGGTCCGGAGAGCGGCCAGCGAGATGCCCAGCAGGGACAGCAGGGTTTCACCGAACAGGGCAAAGACGAACAGGATGGCTGCGGCGGTCAGGGTGCCGCGAACGGCCATCCTGAGCCGGGCGGCCGGACTCTGACGGGCCGTCAGGGCGGCGAAGATCATCGCCACATCCAGCGGACCGACCGTCGCAAAAAAAGTGGCCAGAGCCACGCTTGCCGTTTCAATCATTTTTCCTTTTCACCGTATCATGCGAATAAGGGCTTGGGGGACGCATCCCCTGCAGGCCGGGCTGGGCCCCGGAATCAGGGTATAATCCAACCCGGCGGACGGAGCTTGCGGACGGTCCCGAAGGTCAGCAGGTCAGATGAAAGCAGCCGCCGACCTTTTCCTTTGCGGCCCGCTGGTTGAACTCCCTGACGGCCTGGTCGGTCGGCAGGGCAATGAATTCTATATTCCTGTCAGAGAGCAGGCGCGTCAGCTCCGCCTCCGGCCGCATGAGCCCGCTGGCTCCGGTGCCGGCAATGATGCATTCGGGCTGCATGGCGATCAGATCGGTGAGGTCGGCGACAGCAAGGCTGTGGCCCTGGGCGCGCCACCAGGGACTGAGTATCCGGTTGTCAGGGAAAATGATGATGTCCTTGGTATAGGCCGCTCCGTCGACCACCATCCGCCCGAAACTGTATGCTTCAATGAGGGCCATGATTTTCTCTCCGTTGCTTCATTCCCCTTCTCTCCGGCTTCCCGGTGCAAGGAAGCGATTCACCGGTTGCAATTATGATTGTACCTATTATACGGTATTGCAGGGCAGGATTCATCCGCTTTTTCCGCTTGCAACATTCCGTCAATCGGCGGCACAGGAGAGGAGCAGGCAATATTGGCGAACAGAGGTGGGGTAATGCATTTTATCATGCCGCTGTTTGTGCTGGGCGGAGGAGGATATATTCTGCTCTGCGCCTGGCTGTTTTTCATGCAATCCAGGCTGCTGTATTATCCGAATCTGCCTTCACGGGAGCTCGGCGCGACACCCGCGGCCATTGGCCTGCACTACGAGTCTGTGACCCTGACCACCGCCGACCGGGTCCGGCTGTACGGGTGGTTTGTACCGGCGAAACAGGAAAGGGCGGTCCTGCTTTTCTTTCACGGCAACGCCGGCAACATCTCCCACCGTCTTGATTCATTGAGAATATTCCATAACCTGGGATTGTCGGTCCTGATTTTTGATTATCGCGGCTACGGGCAGAGCGAGGGCAGGGTGAGCGAGAAGGGGACCTACCTGGACGCCGAGGCGGCCTGGCGCTACCTGACGGAGGACAGGGGGATCAGGCCGGAGAGCATCATCCTGTTCGGCCGGTCCCTGGGAGGGGCCATAGCCGCCCGCCAGGCTGCCACGGCCGTGCCCGGCGCCCTGATTCTCGAGTCGGTTTTTACCTCGGTCCCCGATTTGGCGGGCCGGTATTATCCGATCTTCCCGGTCCGGCTGTTGAGCAGGTTCAGATACGACACCGTTGCAGCGCTCCACAGCGTTTCCTGTCCGATATTGATCATCCACAACCCGGACGATGAAATCATTCCGTATGAAAACAGCCAGCGGTTGTACGAAGCGGCAGGGGAGCCGAAATCGTTCCTCGCCATCCGGGGCGGCCACAATGAAGGGTTTCTGGCAAGCGGGGAGTTGTATACGAACGGCCTGGACGAATTTATTGCTTCCCTGCCATATCAGAAGCCAGAGGACAGATGACAGGTTCCGGCCGGGGTCGGAAAAGTTGGCAGTCGGCAGTAGGCAGTCGGCAGTTTGGAGTTTGAAGCCTGGCGGCTTGGCGGTTTACAGCCCCCTTCACCCCCCCTCCGTGCACCTTCTCCCCCAGGAGAAGGATGGTGCGAGTCCACGTAGGTTGGTGGTGAGCCTCGCGAACCCCAACAATTCCCATCGGTTACGTTGGGCTTCGCCAGCTCCGCCCAACCTACTGCCGACTGCGGACTGTCGATTGCCAACTGCCTATTGCCGACTCATGACTAGCATAACGAAAAATCAAGGACATAGGTAAGGGTAAATCCGGTTGAAATTCGCTTTCGTAGTCAGTTGGCTTGAGGTTTTTATGGTAGTCCCCTCATTCTCCCCGCAGCATGGGGTGGGGCGCTGCCTACTGCCGACCGCCTACTGCCGACTGCCAACTTCTCCGGGCGCAGCCGGGCGGGAAGGTTATATGCCGATGGCGAACATGGCGTCCAGATCGTGCCGGGAGTACGTCTTGAAGGCCAGCATGGTTTCCGTCTTGATGATGGCGGCTATTTTCAGCAGATGGTTGGTGACCAGGTCGGAAAGCTCTTCGTTGGTCTGAACGCGGGCGATGGCCACCAGATCATACCTGCCGCTGACCGAGTACACTTCCGAAATGCCTTTCATGTCGGCGATCTGCTGGGCGGTTTCATTGATTGCCGAACGCTCGACGTTGATGAGAATAATTGTGGTTACCATGGCGATCTCCGTTGTCTGATTTTACCTTGAATCCCGACAGTTCGAGCTTGGATTGAGGCTGTGCCCAGGAAAAACGGCATTGCAGGCCCGGCTGACGCCGGGGAAGTTGGCAGTCGGCAGTCGGCAGTTGGCAGTCTGAAGTTTGAAGCCTGAAGGCTGATCGGAGCAGATAAAAAGTCTGAAGAAAGTAGTTTCAGTGGGGCCAAGAACTCCAACAAGTGCAGGGGATTGCTGGGATCCAAAGCATCATTCCAACCTTCTGGCTTCACAGCTTGCCGGCTATGCCGGCCAAACTCCAAACTCCAAACTGGCGACTGCCGACTGCCAACTCCCGGCAATAGCCGGGTTAAAAATTGACCAACTCCACATCAAAGACCAGCCAGGCGTCGGGAGGGATGACCCCGCCGGCTCCCCGCGAACCGTAGGCCAGTTCCGGGGGAATGATGAGTATCCGTTTTTCGCCTTTTTTCATGGTCAGCAGTGCCTCGTCCCATCCCGGGATAACGCGGCCGATGCCGACCTGGAAAGAAATGGGCTCGCCCCGGTCCCTCGAACTGTCAAACTTCCAGCCGTTTTCCAGCAGGGTCCCGGTGTAGTGGGCGACGACCATGGCCCCCGGGGAGGGGGATTCGCCCTCGCCCTCTTTTTTAACGATATACCGCAACCCGGACTTGGTCCGCACGGCCTCGGGATATTTCTCTTTCAGGATTTTGGCTATTTTCTCCTGCTGCTCCTTGTGGGCCGCTTCTTTGTTTTCATTGAGGGAGTTCATGATTTCATCGAAGGCCGCCTGGTCGGCCTGGAATTCCTTCGCTTCCTTGCCGACCCGGATGATTTCGACTTTCTGCATGATGTCGCCCTGAACAACGGCGTCGACCACCTCCTGGCCGCTGACGACCTTGCCGAACACAGTGTGCCTGCCGTCAAGATGCGGCGTGGCCAGATGGGTAATGAAAAACTGGCTGCCGTTGGTATTCGGCCCGGCATTGGCCATGGACAGGATTCCAGGGGTGTTGTGTTTCAGGGAGGGAACGATTTCATCCGGGAACGTGTAGCCCGGTCCGCCGGTGCCGGTTCCCAGGGGATCGCCGCCCTGTATCATGAAATCCTTGATCACACGATGAAATTTCAGGCCGTCGTAAAACGGAGTCCCGGTGGGCTGGTCAGCCCCGCCGAGCACCTTGGTCCCCTCCGCCAGGGAAACAAAGTTGATGACCGTCAGGGGCGTTTCCTTGTAAAACAGGCGCAGAAGGATTTCTCCCTTGTCGGTGATTATTTTGGCGTACAGACCGTCGTTGAGTTGTTGTTCCTGAGCCATGGGGGTTTCTCCAGAAAAGGCAAAAAAGAAAGTCAGAAAAAGAACAGGCAATATCGTTCGCATAACTGCTTCACCTCACATTGTCCTGCCGGCCGGTGGGGGCCAAGGTTGAGCCGTCGGCGCGAATGGCGGCGGTTCGCCGGGCACCCTTCAGAGGCCGTCACTTGGGAAAAATAGATGTTCAGGGCTTGCATACAAGGCATCATGGTCGTTGTCAAGGAAAACCGGGATGAATTTTCCCGCATTGAGCCCTTCTTTGTTGACTCCACAAGTGAATCAAGGTTAAATAAGAAATTTGTGTGCTGAATAAACAACCAGGTAATCAAACAGGAAATTTCTTTGCTCTATTGGCTGTATCGACTTATCGGGTCCGCGCTTTTTTTCCTGTTTTATCCAATTCTTCTCCTGATCATCCGATTTCAGTCACATGACGGGCCGGGACTGCGGCAGCGAATCGGCCTTGTCCCTCCCCTTGATCCGCCGGGAAAGGGATGTACCGCCAGGGTCTGGATACATGCCGCCTCCGTCGGCGAAGTGGGAGCGGCCTCCGTGTTGATCAGGGAGCTTGCGGCAGCAGGAGAGGCCCTTGATTTCGTTGTCACGACAATGACTGTCGACGGGCTGCGGGTCGCCGGAAAGAAGCTGCCGGAGCATGTCAACTGCCTGCTGGCGCCGCTGGATGTTCCCTGGGTCGCCCGCCGGGTCATCAACACTATCCGGCCGGACATCTATGCCTGTCTGGAAACCGAATTGTGGCCCGCCCTGCTTGCCGAGCTGCGTAAGGCGGGCGTGCGGGCGGTACTGCTGAACGGCCGCGTTACCGAACGTTCGTTCACCTGGTATGCCCTTGGCCGCAGTCTTTTCGGGCCCCTGCTGAGCGGGTTTTCCGAGATAGCGGTTATTCGCGGGGAGGACGGAGAGCGCTTCACCCGTCTCGGAGTTGACGGCGGCCGCATCCGGGTCACCGGCAACATGAAATATGACTTCCCCGACGAAGACACCGAAGCCGTCAGGCGGAAGTACCGCAAAATTCTCCGGGTCGGGGGCGAGGAGGTTTTCGTCTGCGGCTCGACCAGGACGGACGAGGAAAAAATTCTCCTCGACGTGTACCGGCAGCTGGCGGCGCTGCGGGACAGAAAGGTGGTATGGGTCATCGCCCCCCGGCACCTGAAAAGGCTCCCGGAGGTTCTGTCCCTGCTCACGGACCGCGGCCTGGGCTATGATCTGTACACCGAACTTGCCGGCCGGGGCAGAAGCCACGACGTTGTCGTGGTTGACTGTCTCGGGGAGCTGTCTCGGCTGTACAGCGCCGGCGATTATAATTTTGTCGGCGGCAGCCTGGCGGACCGCGGCGGGCACAATATCATGGAGGCCGCCCGCTGGGGCAGGCCGGTATATTATGGCCGCGGCCTGAAGGATTTCAGTGACGCCGCCGACTTGCTCGAACGGTACGGCGCGGGATTCCGAATCGCGGACGGGAATGAACTGGCCGCCGTGATCCTGGGGCACATGCGGGAAAGGACCGCCTATGAACAGGCCTGCCGCAATGCGGTCAGGGCCGCGGCCACGCAGCGGGGGGCCGCGCGCAAACAGGCTTCCATCATTTTGGGGTTGCTTGAAGAAAAAAGGGAAAACTGAAGCAGAGTGGGACATCCATGAAAGCGTTAATCGGCCTGGAGGACGGGACGGTGCTTGCCGGCCGTTCTTTCACCGGAAAAGGCGAGGCAATCGGTGAGATTGTCTTTAATACAAGCATGAGCGGCTACCAGGAGGTGTTGACCGATCCCTCCTATGCCGGCCAGATGGTGACCATGACCTATCCCATGATCGGCAGCTACGGGGTCAACGCCGAGGACATGGAATCGGCGGCCGTCTATCCCCGCGCGTTTCTGATGCGCGAATACCAGGCAGTTCCCAGCAATTTCCGCTCCACCGGCACCCTGGCGGACCTGCTGCGGCAATACAACATACTCGGGGTCAGCGGCCTCGACACCAGAAGACTGACCCGGATCATCCGGACCAGGGGGGTCATGAAGGCGGTCGTCTCCACCGAAGATCTGGACGGGGAATCCCTGGTCCGGCGGGCAAGGGAATGGCCTGGGCTGGTCCGCGACATGGTCCGGGAGGTGACCGCGGCCGGCCCGTACCGCTGGACGGATCGCGGCCGGGAGGAGGGACTCGGGTTCGGGGAGGCGGATGCGGGCAGGCTGAAGGTCGTCGCCTTTGATTACGGCATCAAGTACAATCAGCTGCGCATCCTCGTCCGGCGGGGCTGTACGGTCCAGGTCGTGCCGGCCGCAACAGCGGCTGCCGACGTTCTCGCCCTCCGGCCTGACGGGGTTTTTCTTTCCAACGGGCCGGGCGACCCGGCGGCCATCGTCGGCGTGGTCGAAAATGTCAGAGCCCTGCTCGGCACGGTGCCGATATTCGGCATCTGCCTGGGCCACCAGATGCTCGGTCTCGCCTACGGCGGGACGACCTACAAGCTGAAGTTCGGCCACCGCGGCGGCAATCAGCCGGTCAAGGACCTGGCCACCGGCAGGGTGGAAATCACCTCCCAGAATCACGGGTATTGCGTCGATCCGGCCTCCCTGCCCGACGACATCGAAGTGACCCACATCAATCTCAACGACGGCAGCCTGGAGGGCATGCGGCACAAAAGGTTTCCGGTTTTTTCCGTGCAGTATCATCCGGAGCACGCGCCCGGTCCCCATGACGCCGAGTACCTTTTCGACCGGTTTGTCGACTTGATGCGCCGGGAGCAGAACAGATAGACGACGTCACCCAGAATCCTCAAACCCGGTTTTGCGAAATGCCAAAGCGAACAGACATCCATAAGATTCTCATCATCGGTTCCGGCCCGATCATCATCAGTCAGGCCTGCGAGTTCGACTATTCCGGAGCCCAGGCGGTCAAGGCCCTGAAGGAGGAAGGGTACGAGGTTGTCCTCATCAACTCCAATCCCGCTACCATCATGACCGATCCCGAACTGGCCGACCGGACCTACATCGAACCCATCACTCCCGAATATGTGATCAAGGTGATCGAACGGGAGCGGCCCGACGCCATTCTCCCGACTCTCGGCGGGCAGACCGCCCTGAACACCGCCATCATGGTGGCCGAAACCGGCATCCTGGAGAAATACGGGGTGGAGATGCTGGCGGCGGATATCGATGTCATCCGCAAGGCCGAAGGCCGTGAGGAATTCAGGGCCGCCATGAAGAAGATCGGCCTCAGGGTCCCCGAGTCGGCTATTGTCCATTCCCTTGACGCGGCGATGGCCGCCGGCGGGGAGATCGGCTTTCCCGTCATCGTCCGGCCGAGCTTCACCCTGGGCGGGACCGGCGGCGGGGTGGCCTACAACAGGAAAGAGCTGCAGGAACTGGCGGCCGCCGGCCTTGATCTTTCCATGACCCACGAGATCATGCTCGAACGCAGCCTCCTGGGCTGGAAGGAATACGAGCTCGAGGTGATGCGGGACCGCAACGACAACGTCGTCATCATCTGCTCCATCGAGAACATGGACGCCATGGGGGTGCATACCGGCGACTCGATCACCGTCGCCCCGGCCCAGACCCTGACGGACCGGGAGTACCAGGACATGCGCGACGCGGCCATAGCCATAATCCGCGAGATCGGCGTCGCCACCGGCGGCTCCAACGTGCAGTTCGCGGTCAATCCCGTTGACGGCGAGCTGATGGTCATCGAGATGAACCCCCGCGTGTCCCGTTCCTCGGCCCTGGCCTCCAAGGCCACCGGCTTCCCCATCGCCAAGATCGCCGCCAAGCTCGCCGTCGGCTACACCCTGGACGAGATCAGAAACGATATCACCAGGGAGACCTACGCCTCATTTGAGCCGACCATAGATTACTGCGTGGTCAAGATTCCGCGCTGGACCTTTGAAAAGTTTCCCCAGGCCGAGGATATCCTGACCACCGCCATGAAGTCCGTGGGCGAAACCATGGCCATCGGCCGCACGTTCAAGGAAGCCTTCCAGAAGGGCATGCGCTCGCTGGAAACCGGGCGCATGGGGTTCGGTTTCGACGGCCGGGAGGAGATGCAGGACCTCTACCCGGACGACCTGGAGGGCGGTCTGATCAGACCCAACTCCAGGAGGGTCGCCTACCTGTTCGAGGCGCTGCGGCGGAACATGGACATTTCCCGGATTTATGCACTCAGCGGAATCGACCCCTGGTTCCTGGTCAACCTCAAGGAAATCGTCGACGAGGGCATGGAGATACACAACAGGGGATTCACCGGCCTGGACCGCGAGTACCTCTACCGGGTGAAGCAGTTCGGCTTCTCCGATGTTCAACTGGCGAAGCTCACCGGCACCTCCGAGGACGACATCCGCGGCCTGCGCCGCAAGAACGGCGTCGAACCGGTGTTCAAGCTGGTGGACACCTGCGCCGCGGAGTTTGAGTCCTATACGCCGTATTATTATTCGACCTACGAGGAAGAAGACGAGGTCCAGGTCTCCGACCGCCGCAAGATAATGATCCTCGGCGGGGGGCCCAACCGGATCGGCCAGGGCATCGAGTTCGACTACTGCTGCGTGCACGCCTCCTTCGCCCTGAAGGAGATAGGGGTCGAATCGATCATGGTCAACTCCAATCCGGAAACGGTGTCCACCGATTACGACACCTCGGACAAGCTCTATTTCGAACCGCTGACCAGGGAGGATGTTCTGGACATCATCGAGCGGGAAAAGCCCGACGGGGTCATCGTCCAGTTCGGGGGCCAGACCCCGTTGAACCTCGCGGTTCCGCTGGACAGGGAGGGCGTCAGGATCATCGGCACGCCGCCCGATGCCATCGATCGGGCCGAAGACCGCAAACGCTTCCAGCAGTTCCTGCAGAAGCTCGGACTGCGCCAGCCGGACAACGACACGGCCTTCAGCCTGGAGGAAGCCCTGGCCGCGGCCGAACGAATCGGGTACCCGGTGGTCATGCGGCCTTCCTACGTCCTGGGCGGCAGGGACATGCGGATTGTCTACAATGAACAGGGCATCCGCGATTTCATGCAGATCCCCGGGATTGCGCATTCCGAACATCCCGTGCTCCTCGACCAGTTCCTCAAGGACGCCGTTGAAGTCGATGTCGACGCCGTATCGGACGGGACCATGACGGTCATCGGCGGCATCATGGAGCATATCGAGGAGGCCGGGATTCATTCCGGCGACTCTGCCTGCGTGATGCCGCCGCACACCCTGTCCGGGGCCGTGATCGAGGAGATCACCCGGGCCACCAGGGCCATGGCCGCGGAACTCGGGGTAATAGGGCTGATGAACGTTCAGTATGCCGTGAAGGACGAGATCCTCTATGTGCTGGAGGTCAATCCCCGGGCTTCCCGGACCGTCCCCTTTGTCAGCAAGGCGACCGGGGTGCCGCTGGCCAAGATAGCCACCAAGGTGATGATGGGCATGTCCCTCCGGGATCTCGGCTTGACCGAAGAAAAGAAAATCAGTCACTGGGCGGTCAAGGAGGCGGTGTTTCCGTTTGACCGGTTCCAGAACGTCGATACGCTGCTCGGACCGGAAATGAAGTCCACCGGCGAGGTCATGGGGATCGATGCCAACCTCGGCCTCGCCTTTGCCAAGGCACAGCATGCCGCCGGCCAGAAACTTCCCCTGGCGGGACAGGTCTTTGTCAGTGTGCGGCATGGCGATAAGGACGCCGTTGTTCCCGTGGCCCGGGATCTGCGCGATCTCGGCTTCACCCTCCTCGCTACCAGGGGAACGGCCGCCCGCCTCAGGCAGGCCGGCATGGAATGCATGGAGGTCAACAAGATTTCCCAGGGCCGGCCCCATATCCTGGACATGCTGATGGACGGCAAGGTGCAGTGGATCATCAACACTTCCTCCGGTTCCCGGACAACGGAGGACTCCTATACCATCCGCCGGGCGGCGCTGGATTATCATATCCCCTACAGCACGACCATTTCCGGCGCCTGTTCAATGGTGCAGGCCGTGGAGACGTTGCAGCGCGAGAGGGCCGGAGTCAGGACGGTGCAGGAATTCTCCGCCCGGGAGAGAGAGCCGCGGCCGGGACTGGACATTACCGAAAAAGGAATTACAATGTAAAAGAATATATTGTAGTATACGATGATATTTCATCCTTCAGGAGGAATGATTGAATACATTTTATAAGAATCTAAGTATGTGGCTGATCATAGGCCTGACCATGATTCTGCTTTTCAACGTGTTCAACAAGCCCCAGGGGCAGAGCAGCCAGATGACCTACAGTGAATTCTGGTCAAGCGTTGAATCGGGGATCATCAGCCGCGTGACCATCCAGGGAGAGAAAATCCTCGGCACGGGTCAGGACGGACAGCCGTTCATGACAGTCGCGCCCGGCGATGCCGAACTCATTCCCATGCTGCGGGAATCGGGAGTCGACATATCGGTCAGGGAACCGGAGGAGACCCCGTGGTACTTCACGGTGTTTGTCTCCTGGTTTCCGATGCTCCTGCTGATCGGCGTCTGGATATTTTTCATGCGGCAGATGCAGGTCGGCGGCAAGGGAGGGGCGCTTTCCTTCGGCAAGACCCGGGCCAGGCTGCGTGAAGGCGGCGAAATGAAGGTGACCTTCAAGGATGTCGCCGGCATAGACGAAGCCAAGGCTGAACTTGAGGAAATCATCGATTTTCTCCGGGATCCCCATAAATTCACCAAGCTCGGCGGCCGCATCCCCAAGGGGGTCCTGCTGGCCGGGGCGCCCGGAACCGGCAAGACCCTGCTGGCGCGGGCCATTGCCGGGGAGGCCGAGGTACCGTTTTTCACCATCAGCGGTTCCGATTTCGTGGAAATGTTCGTCGGCGTCGGCGCCTCGCGGGTGCGCGACCTGTTCATCCAGGGCAAGAAGCATGCCCCCTGCATCATTTTCATCGATGAAATTGACGCTGTCGGCCGCCATCGGGGGGCCGGGCTGGGCGGAGGCCACGATGAACGGGAGCAGACCCTGAACCAGCTGCTGGTCGAAATGGACGGCTTTGACGCCAACGAAGGCGTCATCATCATTGCCGCCACCAACCGGCCGGACGTGCTGGATCCGGCCCTGCTCCGCCCGGGCAGGTTCGACCGCCAGGTGGTGGTGCCGGTTCCCGATATCAAGGGCCGGGAGAAGATCCTCGAAATATACGGTCGGAAGACGAAGCTCGCCCCCGATGTCGACCTGGGGGTCATTGCCCGCGGTACACCCGGTTTTTCCGGTGCCGACCTGGAAAACCTGATCAACGAGGCCGCTCTGATGGCGGCCCGGGCCAACGAGGATGTGGTGACGACGCAAACACTGGAGCTTGCCAAGGACAAGATCCTCATGGGTGCCGAGCGCAAATCGATGATCATCAGTGAAAAGGAAAAAGAGGTGACGGCCTTCCACGAAGCGGGCCATGCCCTGGTGGCACGGCTCCTGCCGGATACCGATCCGATTCACAAGGTGACCATTATCCCCCGCGGCAGGGCGCTGGGCCTGACCATGCAGCTCCCCATCGACGAGAAATACACCCATTCCAAGGATTATCTGGAAAAGTCCATCTGCATTCTTTTCGGCGGCAGGGTGGCCGAGCAGTTGGTTTTCAACGAGATCACCACCGGCGCCGGCAATGATCTGGAGCGGGCGACGGAACTGGCCAGGAAGATGGTCTGCGAGTGGGGCATGAGCGACGAGCTCGGCCCTCTGACCTACGGCAAAAAAGAGGAGCAGATTTTTCTCGGCCGGGAAATTGCCCAGCATCGGGATTACAGCGAGGAGACAGCCAGAAAGATCGATGATGCGGTGAAAGGGATCGTCCTGGATGCCAGGGACAAGGTTACCGGGCTGCTGAGCGAGAATTTAGAGATCCTCAAAGCCATCGCCCGGGAACTGCTGGTACGGGAAACGATCATACTTGATGATATAGATCGGATTATCCAGGAGCACAAGGAAGGCACCGCGGCTCCTCCACCTGAGGAGATTCCGCAGGAGCCGGGACAGTCCCCCGTCCAGCCGGGGTAATTGATTCCAGCGGATTTTTTTCCTGGAGAAGCCGGTACGGTTCTGATCCCTGGTCGGGGTACCAGCCGTTGTCGGATAATCACCATGAAAAGGCACGGAGAAGGCTCCTCCGTGCCTTTTTTGATTTGAGCAGGAAAGAGAAGAATGGAAACAGGAACGCAGACCAGGGTGATGGGCATTCTCAATATCACCCCCGACTCTTTTTCCGACGGCGGCCTGCTGTTCGACAGGGAAGCCGTCGTTGCGCATGTGGGGAACATGATCGCCGCCGGGGTCGACATCCTCGATGTCGGCGGCGAATCGACCCGGCCCTTTGCCGAGCCGGTCTCCGTCGAGGAGGAGATCGGCAGGGTAGTCCCGGTTATTCAGCTCATCAGGGAAATGTCGGGCCTGCCCGTTTCCATTGACACGAGAAAGGCGGCGGTCGCCGAGGCGGCGCTGGCCGCGGGTGCCACCATGGTCAACGATATCAGCGCCCTGCGCCACGATCCGGCCATGCTCGGGGTGGTGCGGAGCTACGATGGGCCGGTCATCATCATGCACATGCAAGGCACCCCGGAAACCATGCAGATCCAGCCGCACTATGACGATGTCGTCGGCGAGATAACAGCTTTTTTTCACGAAAGGACCGGCTGGCTCGAACAAAACGGGATCAGCCGGAAGCGCATTGTCATCGATCCTGGCATCGGCTTCGGCAAGACCGTGGCCCACAATCTGACCATTCTGCGGAACATACGGGCCTTCAAACAACTCGGCTGCCCCGTGCTGATCGGCCACTCGCGCAAATCGTTCATCGGCGGAGTGCTTGGTCTCGACGTGGGGCAGCGGGACTGCGCCACCGCCATGCTGTCCCTGTACTGTGCCCTGAACGAAGCCGACCTGGTGCGGGTCCATGACGTTGTATTGTCCCGCCAGGCGGTGCTGCTGGCCCAGGCCCTGAAAACGGCCGGGTCCTGAAGGGAAGGGATGGAAAGGATTTTCCGACGGGTGCTGCAGACGGGTCAGCGCTCCTGCTACGATGAGCGGGGGACCGAGGTGGGGTGCGCCGGCAGCGGCCAGGACGCGGAATACCGCTGCGGCCTGGAATGGCCGGATCCGCGTTTCAAAACGGCGGGTGAAACGGTCGAGGACCGATTGACCGGTCTTGTCTGGCCGATCAATGCCAACCTTGCCGGCTTCCCGCTGTCCTGGACGGAAGCGCTTGATTTTGTCGCCGGGATGAACGGCAGGACTGCGTTCGGTCACGCGGACTGGCGCATGCCGGACAGGCGCGAACTCCGCAGCCTGATCTCCTACCAGACCAGGCGGCCCGCCCTGCCGGAAAATCATCCCTTTGTCAATGTTGTCCTGAACTGGTACTGGACCTCGACCAGCGCCGCGATCAACCCGGCCTATGCCTGGTATGTGCACATGGACGGCGCCCGCATGTTTTACGGGGGGAAAAATCAGTTTTCCCTTGTCTGGCCGGTGAGGGGGGCAAGCGAAGTTCTGCCGGCGACGGGCCAGGAAGCCTGCCACGATGCGCAGGGCAGCGGCATTCCCTGTCCGGACGAGGTCCGGGACGGGGCTGGGCTGCCCGGGACGGCGTGGCCCCGGGAGCGGTTTGTCGTGGAGGGAGCTGTGGTGCTGGACCGGCTCACCGGTTTACGGTGGCTGCGGCACGCCGCGCTCTCCGAGGGGGAGGTGAGCTGGCCGGAAGCGCTCAGGCTGGTGGCGGAATTGAATGGACGTGACGGGAATGGGGCCAAGGACTTTCGTCTGCCCAACATCAATGAGCTGGAATCGCTGGTGGACTGCTCAACCCATTCGCCGGCCCTGCCGCCGGGGCATCCTTTTGAACAGGTGCGGGAGACGTACTGGTCGTCAACCACCAGCTGCTATGAGCCGGATTGGGCCTGGGCCCTTTACCTGACCAAAGGGGCATTGGGCGTGGGGATCAAGCGGGGCCGGAACTTCCACGTCTGGCCGGTGCAGGGCGGCTGTTCCGGCCTGGGATGAAACGTCTGCGGACCGATTTGTCCCGTACGGCCTGACCGAGCCGCCCAGGTGTCTCCCCGCCCCGTCCGGCCGCGGCCGCTACGGATGGGTGGCAGGCAGGCCGGCGGAGTTCACCGGGGAACTCAGCTCAACCTCGAGTTCCAGTTCCTTGTCCGGCAGCAGAACCTGGGAGCGCAGCACCCTGATTCTGACTGTGTCGCCCGGCTTCCTGTCCAGCAGAATAATCTTCAGGTCGTCGACAGTCTCAACCGGCTGGCCGTCAACGGCAAGAATGACATCATTTTTGACCATTCCCGCCTCTCCGGCATTGCCGTGCGGGCTGATCTGGATGACGCGCACCCGGGTCCTCTCCGGGGTTTCCTCGACTTTCTGCACCTCCAGCACCACGCCGACCTTGGCCGGCGGTGGAAGCTCTATGGCCCTGGTATAGAGCAGATAATCGACGAGGTACCCTGTTTCCCGCCCGGTGTTGTTATGGCTGACGCTGGACAGAACGGCCTGGGGCACATCGATCCTCCGCGCCACCCTGGGGGGGATGGCGGTGTCCTTGTATACATGGCCGTTGCCGGCAATGACCACCATCCGCTTTTCCGGGTTGGCGCGAAGATATCCGGCAATGGTCTCGGCCATGGCTTCGTCCCAGATTGACTGCGCCTGGATAAACCCGCCCAGGTGCATGTTGTTGGCATTGTTCTGGTTGTGCGATGAAAATGCCTGGGACAGTCGTTCCCGGTATCCGGGTATGTCAAGTTTCCGTTCGAGGGGCAGGTCGTCGAGGAAGTCCTCCTGCAGTCCGTCAAGACTGCCCTCGCGGAAGACATGGCTGACAATCGCCTTATCGATGTTCAGGCCGATGACCGGTATGCGGTGCAGCCTGGCATATTCAATGATCTCGCGATACAGCCTGTAATCATAGCCCCAGGCCGTGAAGTAGTCGGCTTCCTTAAGGAATTCCATTTCCGAGGTGATGGTTCCGTTGATATAGCGGTCCAGTGCGTCCTGGGCGGAGCGGGGGAACATTTCCATGCCGATGGCCAGGGCGGGATTTTCCTGGTGGAGGGCCTGGATGACCTGCAGTTGGGCGATATGGGTCCCCATGTCGGTATGGATCTCCCCGAAATAGACGACCCGGTTCTGCTTCAGCTCCGCGATGATATCGTCAAAGGAGCGGATATCGGGCACCCGGACGCCCTCCGGTCCGGGAAACAGTTCAATCTCTATCCCTGCAGCGGTTTCGGCCGTACTTTGTTCCCGGATGCGGCCGTCGACAAAATACAGATAGCCGTATTTGCCGTAATGGCTCAGTTTCCGTGCAACGGCGGCCGTCTGGTCCGCGGAGGACGAGGTCACCAGTCCCATGACCTGCCCGGGTTCGAGGGGATTGGCGCGCATATCCAGGGTGAAGCCCTCGGCGGCATGGCCCGGGTCGGCAAACAGTCCCAGGCTTTTCGACGAGGGACCGAGGAAAAGAAAGCTGCCCTGCGCCAGCTCCGGCGATTCGAGTTCGTCAACCGCAGTGAGTTCACAGCCCATTTCTTCCAGGACCGGGAGCAGCGGGGCGTAGATGCCGGATTTCTCTTCGGGGGGGAGAATCGCGGTTTTGCTCCGCGCTCCCATGAACCGGGACCAGGTGGGCGGAGTTTCCTTCGCCGTCAGGGCCCGCATGAGATCATAGCCCGGATCGATGGTCATCGCCGAGGGGATGTCGTCGACGGTGATCTGTACCTCGTCGCTTTCGCCTGATACCCTGACGGTGTGCATTGATTCGCCGGACCTTGTTCTGACGGCCACCGGAACATCGAGGTCGTAGGGTTCATCGGTCTGCTGCCGCAGGGTGAAGGTGATGACGGACCTGCCCTCTACCTGGCTGACATCGATGGCATAGGGGTCGGGCGCCAGCACGGGTATATCGCTGCGGGTCAGCCACTGCTCGAAAAAGGGGGCGAGGTCCTCCCCGGCAACGGCGGAAAAGCTCTTTTCCAGATCCTCCCAGCCGGCGCGGTCATGGCGATTGGCAAGATAAAACTGCCGCAGGCCGGCAAAAAAAGATTCTTCACCCAGGCGGCGGAGCAGCATATGGAAAACCATGGAGGACTTGTCGTAGCCGATGGCCCGCACCTGCCGGGCCATCGGCTGCGAATCGCTGGCATTGGCGAATTGTTCCAGGGGCATGGTATTGTCGGCGTGGACGTAGGAAGCGTAGCGGATCAGCTGGTTTTTCCGGTAGTCCGCCCCTTCGCCGGCATCTTCGGCATACAGGCGGTCGGCCAGGTAGGTGGTCAGTCCCTCGACCCAGTTGCCGCCGGCCTCGGGCAGACGGACGCTGTTGCCGAACCAGGAGTGGAGGACCTCATGGCCCAGGGAGGTGTCGGTGATGAAGGGCAGGCGGACCACCGCCTGGCCGAGCAGGGTGAACGTCGGCATGCCGTAGCCGGTCGGCAGGCGGTTTTCAACGATGCTGTACCGGTCGTACGGGTAGGGGCCGATCAATTCCTCGTAACGGGTGATATAGGCGGCGGTCTTGTCAAGGTATTCGTCGGCCAGGTCGAGGTCTTCCTGGAAAAAGAAAGCCGCCAGCTTGACGCCGCCGGCCGTCTCCCGCTGTTTCACCGTATACGGCCCGGCAACAAAGTGTATGGAGCGGACCGGATGAGCGAAGGTTGAGGAAAAGTAGTTCCCGTCGCTGCCCTCCTTGCCATAGGTCGAGGTCTCTCCCTCGGATACGGCGGTGAAACTATCGGGCAGCAGCGCTTCCAGCCGATAGATCATGTCCCGGTCGGGCAGGGGGTGCCAGAGCCCGGCCAGGGTAATGCCGGCGGGGGAGATGAGATTATCCCCTGCCCCGTGCCGGGGGACGATCAGCGACCAGGAGACATACAGTGTCTGGACTGTGTCCGCCGCCGGAACGGTAAGGGTGTTGGCGGTGGAAGGCCGGAGTGCGAGCGGGGTCTGGCCGGCTCTCTCCAGGAGGGCTCCGGAAACATCAAGTTGGCCGCAATGGAGGGTGAGGGGCGTGTCCGGCGGCAGAACGATGCGGGCGGTGCCGGTCATGGACCGTTGCTCCGGGTGGAAGGAGACATTGATGGTATTTTCCGGCAGCGCGGCCTCATCGGCGCGGGCCCGTTCGCCGTGGAGCAGGAAGAAGACCGCCAACAGTGCGGCGAGCAGGAGGCAGCCGGAAGCAGGGGAGGAAAATGAGCTGAAGGACATGGTATTTTTTCCTGATGTGCGTTGTGTGAAAATGGATAAAAGTTCCATCTATTTTAACCATTATTCCCAAAAAGAAAAGGTCCGGGGGAGCGATTGCCTCCTTCCTTTTGCTTGACAGCAGAGGTTTGTTTATTGTAGGTCTGGAGCCGTTTGGCATGGCTGTATTCCCTTGGCAGACCGGGTCCGGAGGACCGGAATTTTTACCTGACGGATGACATGGACAGATTTCGCATAAAAACCCTCAATGCAATCGCTCCCGACGGCCTGGCCCTGTTCGGGGACAGGTATCTGGTGGACGCGGCCGAAAAAGATCCCCACGGCATCATAGTGCGCAGCTCCAGGGTGGAGATCGACCGGTTTCCGAACCTCCTGGCCATTGCCAGGGCGGGCGCGGGAGTGAACAATATTCCGGTTGAAGCGGCGTCGCGGCAGGGGGTCTGCGTTTTCAATACGCCGGGGGCGAACGCCAACGCGGTGACCGAACTGGTCTTCACCATGCTGGGCAACTGGCTGCGGCATACCCACCAGGGTATCGCCTTCTGCAGGTCGCTGGCAGACCTGAAAGGAGCGGCACTCGACAAGGTGGTCGAGGAGCGCAAGAAGGAATTCAAGGGCGTGGAGATGGCCGGCAAAACCCTGGGGGTTGTCGGCCTGGGAATGATCGGGGTCAGGATTGCCAACATGGGAATCCAGCAGCACATGCGGGTCGTGGGCTTTGACCCCAACCCGGTCCTGGGAAATATCCACAAGCTGTCCCCGGAAGCGGAGATAACCCGTTCCCGCAGGGAGCTGCTGGCCGGGGCGGATTTTGTCTCCCTGCACGTGCCGTTGAACAGCAATACCGAGGGGCTGGTGGCCGAGGAGTTCCTGGGGGCGATGAAGCCGGGCGCCGTGCTGCTCAATTTCGCCCGCGGTCCCATCGTCGATGAGGATGCCCTGCTCGCGGCCCTGGCCAAAGGAAGACTTTCGTGTTATATTAGCGACTTTCCCTCGGAAAAAATTATCGCGCACGACAAGGTCCTTCTTACGCCGCACCTGGGAGCCTCAACCGCGGAGTCGGAGGAAAACTGCGCCCGCATGGCCGTCAACGAGCTCAAGGGATACCTTGAGTACGGAAACATCGCCCACAGCGTCAATTTTCCCAATATCGACTCCACCCCCACGGTCAGGGTGCACACCCGGCTGATCATGATCAACCGGGATGAGCCGGGGATGATCGGCGCGGTATCCAATATCCTCGGCCGGCACAAAATCAATATCATGAGCTACGACAACAAGAGCAACGGCACCATCGGCTACAATATCATTGACTGCGAGGTCCCGGTGCCCAAACGGGTGCTCGATGAAATAAACAGCAGAGACGGCGTGATACGGACACGCATCATCCGCCTCGCCCGATAACAGGAGAAACGACATGGGCAGGACAGTAACGGAAAAAATTCTTGCGGATCACCTGCTGGCCGGGGAACTGAAACAGGGCAAGGAGATAGCCCTGCGCATCGACCAGACCCTGACCCAGGATGCCACCGGCACCATGGCCTATCTGGAGTTTGAGGCCATCGGCATCCCCAGGGTGCGGACGGAGCTGTCCGTCTGCTATGTCGATCACAACCTGTTGCAATCCGATTTCAAGAACGCCGACGACCACCGCTTCCTGCAGTCGGTGGCCAGAAAATACGGCCTCTATTTCTCGCCCCCCGGGAACGGCATTTCCCACCAGGTGCACCTCGAGCGCTTCGGCGTCCCGGGCAAGACCCTGCTTGGCTCGGACAGCCATACCCCCACCGGCGGCGGCCTCGGGATGCTGGCCATGGGGGCGGGCGGTCTCGATGTGGCCATGGCCATGGCGGGCAAGCCCTTTTACCTGATCATGCCCAAGATATACGGCATCCGTCTGCACGGCAGTCTGCAGCCCTGGGTATCGGCCCGCGATGTCCTGCTGGAGATCCTGCGCCGGCTGTCGGTCAAGGGCGGCGTCGGCTTCATCATGGAATATTTCGGGCCTGGAGTGGAGGAATTGAGCGTGACCGACCGGGCCACCATCACCAATTTCGGCGCCGAGTTGGGAGCGACGACCTCGGTTTTTCCCTCCGACGACAACACCCGCCGTTTCCTGGCCAGCCAGGGAAGGGAGGAGCAGTGGCGGGAGCTGCGCGCCGATCCCGATGCCCGGTACGATACGGTGATGGATTTGGACCTTTCCGCCATTGAACCCCTGATCGCCTGCCCATCGTCCCCGGACAACGTGGTGCCGGTCCGCGAGGTTGCCGGCCGGCCGGTGGCCCAGGTGCTGGTCGGCTCCTGCACCAACTCGTCCATCCGCGACCTGACCGTGGTGGCCAAAACCCTCGAAAAACATGAACTGAGCCGGGACGTGAGTTTTGAAATCAATCCCGGCAGCCGCCAGGTCCTGGAAAATATCACGGCCCGGGGGGACCTGCTGACCCTCATCCACGCCGGCGCCAGGGTGCACCAGTCCGGCTGTCTCGGCTGCATCGGCATGGGCCAGGCGCCGCCGACCGACGGCATTTCCCTGCGCACCTTTCCCCGGAATTTTCCCGGCCGGAGCGGCACCGCGACCGATCGCGTCTATCTGTGCAGTCCCGAGGTGGCCGTTGCCAGCGCGATTAAGGGGGTGATCACCGATCCCCGCGATCTGGGAGACTATCCTTCCTTCACCCTGCCGGACAGGGTGCTGCCGGGCGACGAGCGCATCGAACACCCCTGGCCTCCGGAGAGCAAGGTGGAAATCATCCGCGGTCCGAACATCGCCCCCTTCCCCGATTTCGACGCGCTGCCCGAGACCTGGCGCGGCCGGGTCATGCTGAAGCTGGAGGATAACATCACCACCGACCACATCATGCCGGCCGGCGCCGCGATCCTCCCCCTGCGTTCGAATATCCCGGCTATCAGCGAGTTTGTTTTCAGCCAGATCAACCGGAATTTTGCCACGGAAATGAAAGAGGCGGTTCTGGAGGGCTTCGGCGGCATGATCGTCGCCGGCGAAAATTACGGTCAGGGGTCCAGCCGCGAGCACGCGGCCCTCGCTCCCCGCTATCTCGGGGTCCGTTTCAAGCTGGTCAAGAGTTTTGCCAGGATCCATAAGGCGAACCTGATCAATTTCGGCATCGTCCCCCTGACGTTTGCCGATCCCGATGACTATGACGCGATAGAGCAGGGAAACGAGGTGCTTATCGAAGGGATGCGCGAAGTCCTGCTCGGCGGCGGGGAAAGCGTCGTGGTGCGGATAGGGGGGCGGTCCGTCACAGCGCTGATCGACCTGTCGCCGAGGCACCGGGAAATCATCGCCGCCGGCGGTCTGCTGAACTGGGCCCGGCAAGAGTGATGGCACTTCTATAACACCCGGGCCGCCGGGCAGTTGGGCGGCGGAACCGGGTCCGGCAGGGCCGATATCCGGATATTTATTTTTGTACCGCGGTTCAAATTGTTATCGGCACGAAATCCGCAGTCTAACACCCTGTATTTGAGCTGCTTTGCCGGGCTTTTTCGCCTCCAGGCCCACGGCGGGGGTAAAAAAAGTTGTACGCCAGGCCGGGGGAGAACAGGATCTGTTCCGCTCATCCTCCATCTAAGCGTTTGAATTCAGGCGAAATCCGGAAATAAGAAAAAAAGTTGATTTCGGGCATGGAAGTTGCACGATTATGAGTAATTCTTCATCTCTTCTCTCCTTTTTACCGGCTCAGCCGTTTCCCGGCTGAGCCGGTTTTTTTTTGGCGCGATGGACCTGCAATCAAAGTCAGTGGCGCTTGCCCGGTGCGGATCATACGATGCCCCTCTCCTGGCCGAAAGGTTGGATGCCGTGTGGTCGGCATGCGCGGCTCAGCTGCAGCTCCGATCGGCGAAAATTCTCCTCAAGCCCAATCTGATCAGCGCCAGATCAGGACCCCTTGCCTGCACCGACGGCAAGTTCATTCTCGCCGCCGCGGAATGGTTCCTCGACAGGGGCTGCGTGGTCACCGTGGGCGATTCTCCGGCCTTTGGCACGGCCCAGTCGGTGTTGCACAGAATCGGCTGTTTGGAGAGCCTGCGGAAGCGTGGAGTGGTAGTTACCAATTTCAAGAATGTAAGAATGGTCTCCCTGCCCTCGGGAATCAGGGCGGGCCTGGCGGCGGATGCCCTGGATTGCGACCTGCTGGTCAATCTGCCGAAGGTAAAAGCCCATGCCCAGCTCCGCGTGTCAGGGGCGGTAAAGAATTTTTTCGGCTGCCTGGCCGGCATGCGCAAACCCCTCTGGCATATGGTGCACGGCGGCCGGGCGGGGGTATTCGAGTTTCACCTGGTCGAATTGCTCTCCGTATTACCAAATGGTATGACGATTGTGGACGGCATTGTGGGCATGGACAGAACCGGACCGTTGCGCGGCAGAGGGTTCGCCCTCGGCATGACGGCCTGTTCAGCCAATCCCGTGGCGGTTGACCGGGCCGTGCTCGATATCATCGGCGTGTCGCCCCAGGTCAGTCCCCTTATGGCGGCCTGCATGCGTGCGGGCCTGCCCGGCAGCCGATTCGACGACCTGGATTTTCCCCTCCGAACGCCGCGGGATTTACGGGTGCAGGGATTTGAGGTTCCGCAGCAGCTCGCTCCGATCCGCTTCAGCTTCTTTCGTTTTCTCCGCGGCAGCTGCAGGAGAATCCTGCAGCAAAACGACGGATCGGACTGATTCTTGCCTGTTGCATTCCCGCCGGTAACGTATTACATTCCCACTGCCTGCCGTACACCGACACAATTCCCGTCGATGGAGAGAAATAAGATGTTTAACCTTGAAGGACGAGTAGCCCTGATAACCGGTGGATCCAGGGGCATAGGCCGTGCCATTGCCCTGCGCCTGGCGGAAAACGGCGCCGATGTGGTGATCAACTACGTGCGGCATCGGAGGGACGCCGAGGAAACCGTTGCCGCCATCGAGGCAAAGGGGATGCGCTGCCTGGCCGTCAAGGCAAATGTCGCCCAGGAGGACGATGTCGTCCGGATGTTCGAGGATATCCGGAAACGGTACGACCATCTCGATATCCTGGTCAGCAATGCCGCTTCGGGAGTATTGAAGCCGGCCATGGAGCTGACCACCAGGCACTGGAACTGGGCCATGGACATCAACGCCCGCGCCCTCCTTACCCTGACCCAGCATGCGGTGCCGATGATGTCGCCCGGCAGCAGGATAATGGCCGTTTCCAGTCTCGGCGCCGTCCGGGCCGTGCCCAATTACACCGTGGTCGGTGCTTCCAAGGCCGCCCTTGAATCCCTGGTCCGGCATCTGGCCGTCGAACTCGGCCCCCGGGGAATCAATATCAACACCATCAGCGCCGGGGTGGTCGATACCGATGCCCTGAAAAAATTTCCCAACCGGGACGAGATCATCAACGCTTCCCTGAAACGGACTCCCCTGGGCCGTCTGACCCTTCCCGAGGATGTTGCCGATGTCGCTCTTTTTCTCTGCAGTGATCTGGCGAGGATGATTCACGGCCAGGTCGTGGTGGTTGACGGGGGGTATGCCATTCAGGGCTGATTCCCCGCTGCGGCCGGCAGAGGAGTTCGAACACGGCAGCGGCCGCGAAGTAGAGCAGGAGCGCCGAAACGAGTGACGGCCAGCCGGTGGCCGTGGTGGCAAAAAGATACTGGACCGGCCGGTAGAGCACCCCGAGGAAGCCCATGGCGTGCAAAACCCAGAAAATGGGAAAAGTAAAGCCAACCAGCAGATAAAACCATCGGCGCATCGTCGACATCATCCTCTCCGTTCACGAACCGGCCGGAATTCCATCCCGGTCAGCGAAAATTCTCCCCCAGTTTTTCCATACCCCTGCGCAGGCTGACCAGCGAGACCAGGCAACCCAGCAGCAAAATGAGCAGAAACACTCCGGACGTCTGGACCACGATGGGGGCCGAGCCGTGCAGGCCCCATCTCCAGCTGCGCACCAGCCTGTAGGCCGGGATGGCTGCCGCCGTAATGGTCAGCAGCTCAAAGGCAACGGCGGTAAAAAGAAAAAGCACGGCGCCGAACCCGCCCAGCGCCGCGGCCTGGCTCTCGGCCTTGAAATCGGCGAACATCGCCCCGAAACCGAGGGCAACAGCCACCACGCTCCAGGTAATGATCAGTCCGGTGACCAGGGTGATCCACCACATCGGCCCGGCAATGCCGAGCAGGCGGTTGCTCGCGGCCAGCAGAATCAGGGTCAGGGCTGTGAAGGGCAGGACGTAGAACAGGTACTTGTAGAACATGTAGCGCCGGAGGGAGATGGGCGCGGTGAGGATGAGGCCGAAGGCCCCTCCCTCGGAGCCGATGGACGGGTAGACGAACCTGGCGCTGAGGGAGGCGACAATGAAACCGGTGAGGGCGATATTGGCGTAGGCGATGAGGTTGGCGACGGCTTCGGCCGGGATGGGCGAACGGTCAAGGGGCAGGACCTTGAAATTGTAGAGGTAGACAACGACCAGGGCGCCGATGAGAAAGAGCTGGGACCACTGGGCGGAATCGCGCAGGAACATTTTAAGCTCCTTGCGGAACAGCCAGAGCATCGGGGCGGGGCGGTATCTTTTCGGCCGGAAGCGGCGGGAGCCGCCGAACGATTCCTGGGCCCGGCTGAAACCGGTAAAAAAAAGGCGGGTCATGACCCACTCACCCCCATAATAGAGAACGAGGGGGGTGAGCATCAGCAGTCCGCCAAGGAGCCAGTCCATGGAGCGGTCCTGCAGGTATCCGGTCAGCAGGTTTGAGGCCCAGCTTGGCGGGAGGAGGGGAGTTGCCGGGGTCGACAGGCTGGACAGGTATTCGATGAAATCGGGGAACCGTTCCGGGTCGGCCAGTTCCTCCGGCCGGAGGAGCCGGATGACAAGATACAGGAGGATGCCGAAGAGCAGGGAGAGATAGACGATAATGTCCCTGGTCCGGCGGGCCGGAAAGATTCTGACCAGGGCGACGGTGACCGCAAGCCCGATGGCGGCGGCCATGGCGGTGACGCTTACAAGGGATCCGGCCAGCAGAAGCGGGTACAGCGGTCCGGCCTGGAATATCCGTCCGTAGGCCCCGAAAACGGGAAGGGAAAAAACGACCACCATCCATGAGGTGTAGAGGGTGGTCGTCAGGTAGCGCATCCGGTACAGATCGGCAAGGCCCACCGGCGACGCGAAGATGATTTCATTGTCCCGGGCGAGGAAAACGGCGGAGACGCCGGATACCATGCTGGAAAAAATCAGCATGGTGAAGACAATGACCCAGGCCATCTGAAAGATTTTCAGGCTGAGGATGACCCCGAGTTCATTCTGGCTGTGGAAGTAGGAAACCGTCTTGAGGCTGACGAGATAGAGGGCGAAAAAAAGGAAGGCCCCGAACAGGAAAACAAGGAGTGTCCTGGAAGCGATCCGCCGGCCCGGAAAAAACCGGTTGCGCAGGCCGAGGAGGAACGGTTTGAACAGCGGGTTCATGAACGGTCCCTGAGGGCGGCGATGACCTGCTGCAGTTCCCAGGCGCCGGTCAGGGCCAGAAAAATGTCTTCCAGGCCGGAATCGGCCCGGCCCGCCTCGGCCCGCAGTTCTTCCATGGTTCCGGCCGTCCGCAGTCTGCCCTCGGTGATGATGATGATCCGGTGGCACAGGTCTTCGGCGATTTCGAGGGAATGGGTGGAGAGAAAGAGGGCCGTCCCGCCGCGCGCCCGCTGCTTGAACAGCTCCTTGACCAGCCGGGCGGATTTGGGATCGAGGCCGACCATGGGTTCGTCGATGACCAGCAGCGGCTGGTCGAGCATCAGTACCGAGGTCATGACCAGCTTCTGGCGCATGCCGTGGGAATAGCTTTCGATCAGATGATCCTGCCATTCCGCCAGGTCGAACAGGTGCAGGAGCCGGGCGGAAGCGGACTGAAACAGGTCCTCCTCCATGGCGTACAGGCTGGCGATGAACTGGAGGAATTCCCGGCCGGTGAGTTTTTCGTACAGCCACGGCCGGTCGGGCACATAACCGGTCTCCCTCTTGCAGGCGGCGGGATCCGCGGCCAGGTTCCGGCCGTTGATCAGTATGGTGCCGCCGTCGGGCTCCAGCAGGCCGGCGATCATTTTGAACGTCGTTGTCTTGCCGGCGCCGTTGGGTCCGAGAAAGCCGCATATCTCGCCGGCCTGCACGGACAGGGAGACATCGTTGACGGCGGTGAAGCCGCCGAACCGCTTGGTCAGGTGGTCGATGCGCAGTATTTCCATGTCCTCATCGGGGCGGCGAAACGATTTCAATCTCCAGATTGCCCAGCAGTCCGCCTATCATGAGCTGCTGTTCAATGTCCCCCCGGGCGAAACGGATGTGGTACAGGTCCGCCGGGAGCTGGTCCGTGGTGGTGTCCAGGCTGTACCATTGGCCGCCGAGGCAGACCTCGTTCCAGGCATGATAGTAAAAGGCGTCATGCTGCAGGGTCACCCCTGTGGCGATGGCGGTCGGGATGCCCAGGGAACGGGCCAGGGCGGCAAACAGGGATGCATGCTCGTTGCAGTCGCCCTTGCGGCTTTTGAGCGTCGTCAGCGCGTCCGGCAGGCCGATGACCGGTCTTTTCTCCAGGTTTGCATGGACCCAGCGGGCCAGGAGGCGGACCCGGACGGCCGGGTCGGTTTCCGGACCGACGATGGCGGCGGCCTGGGCGATGATTTCCCCGTTGTCCGCCTGCACGTAGCGGCTGGGTTCAAGATATCGGCCGGGCCCGCAATTCCCGGAGCCGGCAAGGGCGGTGCGTTCGGGCATCTGCTCCAGGGTGACGCGCAGCAGGTCCCCCTCGACCGTCTGGCGGCCGCCGGCCAGCTCGAAGTCGAGGTCCGGCGGCATGGTGACGCGGTAGGTGACGTCTCCGGCACCGGGGGCGGGCAGGTCCCCGGTGAACGGGACGGCGACCGCGCTGAGCAGTTCGGTGCCGGGCCGGACGATATCCCGGGCCCGGAACTCCGGCTCGGCAATGAATTTGAACCCGGCCGGCGACTCTTCCATGATGACCTTGCCGGCCTCATCGGTCCAGAAGCTGGTCCGCATGCCGGCGAGGGCCTCCGAAAACCGGTGCAGGAGCTGCAGCCTGCCGCGGACGACAATTTTTTCCTGGCCGTGGTAGGTGATGATCGACTCCCTGGCGGACAGGGAAAGCGGGTCGAAGGAAGGGACCCGGATTTTCTGCCCGGGTCCGCTCAGGCGGTCCAGCAGGTAGCCCCGGTCATTGATTGCCAAAAGGGGCGGTTCGGGCAGGGAAACGGTATCGGCGATCGTCGCCTGGCCGGTGTCCAGGCGGAAGGAGACCCTGGTGCCCTCAACCGTGCCTTCCGCCTCCATGGTGGAAAAGGGCGAGGTGAAGCGGAAGGTGAAGTCCAGCAGCCGCAGGGAACCGGAAAGCGTCGCCCTGACCCGCATGTCGACGGGCTGGGTGGTGTCCAGGACATTGAGCAGCAGGTGCGCCTCCTGGTCGAGGATGAAGTCCTCTCCCCGGGGGCGCATGATTTCGACCACGTAGCCGATCCGCTGGCCGTTGAACCAGATGCCGTAATATTTTTCCTGCCTGGCTTTCCGGAGAACGGCCTCCTCCCCGCTGTCCATGACCGGGACGAACAGGTCCCTTGATGCCAGCAGGCCGAGCAGGACAAGCCAGGCAAGGAAGACGGCTATTTTCAATGTTCTGCGGGACATACGGAAGCGCGGGCTCTCATGGGATGCGGTTTCTTCGGATTCTCAGACCGAGTGTACCATTTTCCGGAGTGATTGTTCAGCATTATTGCACCGGCCGGAAGAAATTGCCGGAATGGCCGATCCGGATGGTCGGCGGTTGACCTCGGGCCATGCAGACCGTTTCCTCCATCTCCTGGAATGTATTTTATTTGAGTTGAATTTGTCCGGCAGGTTTTGTAATAATAACAGTTTACTTTTTTATCTTTTGTTTATCCATCGCCGATGGCGGATTTGAATCATAGTGGAGGAATCAGATGGAAACGATCTTTACATCCAACGTCTTTGACACCGAAATCATTCAACTTGCCCATACCAGGGAAACCATCGTCCGCGGGGGGCGGGACAGGTTTTCCCGTCTGCCTGACGCCTTCGCGGGGATCAAACAGATCGGCGTCATCGGCTGGGGCTCCCAGGGTCCGGCCCAGGCCCAGAATCTGCGTGACTCTCTCGTTGGCACGAATATCCGGGTCAAAGTCGGCCTGCGGGCCGGCAGCTCATCCATGCAGGCCGCCCGGGAAGCGGGCTTCACGGAGGAGAGCAACACCCTGGGGGAAATGTATGAGGTCATCGGCGAATCGGACATGGTCATCCTCCTGATTTCCGATGCGGCCCTGGTGCAGAACTACAAAAAAGTGTTCGCCACCCTGAAGAAGGGCGCGGTCCTCGGTCTCTCCCACGGCTTTCTCCTGGGGCACCTGGAAAGCGTGGGCGAATATTTCCCTCCCGGAATCAATGTCATCGGCGTCTGCCCCAAGGGGATGGGACCGTCGGTCCGGCGCCTGTACGTGCAGGGCAAAGAGATCAACGGCGCCGGCATCAACTGCAGTTTCGCCGTGGAGCAGGATGCGGACGGCATGGCCACCGATCAGGCCCTGGGGTGGGCCATAGCGATCGGCGCACCCTATGTTTTCAAAACGACGCTGGGCTTCGAGTACCGCAGCGACATCTTCGGCGAACGGGGCATTCTTCTTGGCGCCGTCCATGGAATCGTCGAGGCCCTGTATCGGAATTTCGTCATGGAAAAGGGGATGGGGGAGGAAGAGGCGTTCACCGCCACCGTCGAGAACATCACCGGCCCCCTGAGCAGGACCATTTCCCACGACGGCATCATCGCGGTGTACCGGCAGCTTGACGAAGAGGGGAAAAAGACCTTTGAACGGGTCTATTCCGCCGCCTACCACCCGTGCTTCGACGTGCTGCTGGAGATTTACGATGAGGTGTCCAGCGGCAACGAGATCCGCAGCGTGGTCATGGCCGAAAAACGGTTCGACCGCTATCCCATGGGCAAAATCGACGGCACCAGGATGTGGCGGGTAGGCGAAAGGGTCCGGGCCGCCCGATCGGGCGAACCGCCGGTCAACCCGGTCACCGCCGGCCTGTACTGCGCGGCGATGATGGCCCAGATCGACCTCCTGATTGAAAAGGGACACTGCCTGAGCGAGGTGTGCAACGAATCGGTCATCGAAGCGGTCGACTCCCTCAATCCCTACATGCACTTCAAGGGCGTGGCCTACATGGTCGACAACTGTTCGACCACGGCCCGGCTCGGGTCGCGGAAGTGGGCCCCGAAATTTGACTACAACATCATGCAGCAGGCCCTGCTGGACTTCGACGCCGGCAAGCCGGCCGATCCTGCCCTGATTGACGGGTTCAGGAATCACATGATCCACGATGTGCTGGCAGCCGTGGCAACCATGCGGCCTTCGGTCGACATTTCCGTGGCCGGGTAGCCGGTCAGGGGCTGGTGAGACGGATAGGGCGCGCCCGGCCGCAACGTCCGGCCGGTAAAGTGGCGGGAAGGCCGTGAAACCGGATTTTCTGCAATATCTCCGCAACCACGTGGTTCTGGCTGACGGAGCGCTTGGCACCTACCTGTACGAGAAGGGCGTGGAACTGGGCCGCAACCTGGATCTGCTCAACCTGCAGGCCGATGAACTGGTGTACAGCGCCCACGAGGAGTATATCCGCGCCGGCAGTCAGCTCATTGAAACCAACACCTTCGGCGCCAATTATTTCAAACTGCGGGAGGCGGGGGCCGAGGACCAGGTCCGGGAGATCAACCGGGCCGGGGCCCGGATAGCCTGCAAGGCCGCCGGACATCAGGTGTACACAGCGGGTTCCGTCGGACCCACCGGAGTCGGTTTCCCGCTGGAAGAGGACGGAGTATCGGCGGAGGACATCAGCGCCGCTTTCCGGGAGCAGATTAGCGCCCTGGTCGAGGGAGGGGTTGACCTGATCATGGTCGAAACCTTTTCCATCCTTGACGAGGTGCTGCTTGCCATCCAGGCGGCCAGGGAGGCGGCCCCCGGTCTGCCCCTGGTCGCGCAGATGGTGTTCCCGGCCAGGGGGATGACCGTCGAAGGACTGGATGCACTGAGCTGCGGCAGAATAATGGCTGAAGCCGGGGCCGATGTCGTGGGAACCAACTGCGGCCGTGGCATCGATGCGATGGTGACGGCGGTGAAGCTGATGATGCCCCTGGCCGGGGAGGGTATTCTCCTGTCGGCTTTTCCCAATGCCGGCCTGCCGGAAATGGTCGGGCACCGGATGATTTACCCGGCCCAGCCGTCGTACATGGCCGCCAGGGCGGCGGAAATGATCAAGTGCGGAGTCCACCTGATCGGCGGCTGCTGCGGCACGAGTCCGGCCCATATCCAGGAGTTCCGTTCGAGTCTCAAAATCAGGCCGGTGCGGATCCGGGACGAGCGGATCGCCGAACGGCCGGAAGAAGAAGCCCGGCAGGAAGTCAGGGACCTGCCCGGAGGTTTTCTGGCCGGTCTCAGGCCTGGGCGCCTGCCGGTCATCGTTGAACTTGACCCGCCCACCCATCTCGACGTCGAACAGGTGCTGGCCGGGGCCGGCGAACTGACCGGAGCCGGCGTTGACGCCATTTCACTGGGCGACAATCCCCTGGCCATCCTCCGGGTCGGGAACCTGGGGATGGCGACCCTTATCCGCAGGCGGACCGGGGTCCAGACCATTCTTCATCAGACCGGCCGGGACCTCAATGCCCTGGGACTGCAGTCACGGATGATGGAGGCGCACCTGCTCGGCATTGAAGCGGTGCTCGCCGTCAGCGGAGACTCCGCCGGCGCCACCGATCAGCCCGGGGTCAGCGGGGTGTTTGATCTCCGTTCCTACGGCCTGCTGCGGATGCTGCGGAATCTGAACAACGGGCTGAACATGGCCGGCCGGTCCATCAAGGAGCGGACCAATTTTTCCGTCGGCGCCGCTTTCAGTTATCGCCCGGAAAATCCCCGGGTCCAGATCCAGCGGCTGGAAAAAAAAGCCGATCTGGGCGCCCGCTTTGCCATGACCCAGCCCCTGTTCAGCCGGGAGGCGGTCGAAAAGATGATTGAGGAGACACAACATCTCGACATCCTGATTTTTCCCGGCATCTTTCCGCTCATCTCTTCACGCAACGCGGAATTCCTGCACAACGAGGTCCCCGGCATCAGCGTTCCGGGAGAATTGCGCCGCCGGCTGGCCTCCTATGAACAGGCGGCGGACCAGCGCCGGGCCGCCCTTGACTATATCCGGCAGCTGGTGGAGAGCATCGGGCCGATGGTGGACGGCCTCTACTTCATCAGTCCGCTGAACAAATGGGAAATCGCCCTGGAATTTGTCCGTCTGGTCCGCGAAAGCGGCTGGCGGGGCAGCGGCAGGGCCGACAGATACTGCAGTCATCATACTCTTCATTCAACTCTTTCATGAGAACAGGAGACACCTATGTCAACACACCTCTTTACCTCTGAATCGGTTTCCGAAGGCCACCCGGACAAGGTGGCGGACCAGATTTCCGACGCGATTCTGGACGCCATAATTGCCCATGACAAGAACGCCCGGGTGGCCTGCGAAAGTCTGGTGACGACCGGGATGGCGCTTATTGCCGGCGAAATCACCACCAGCGCCTGGGTCGACATGCCGGACATTGTCCGCCAGACCATCCGCCAGATCGGCTACAATTCCTCGGAGATGGGGTTTGACTGGCAGTCGTGCGCGGTGATCACCTCCATCGACAAGCAGTCGCCGGATATCGCCCAGGGAGTCGATGAAGGCCGTGGGCTCGACCTTGATCAGGGGGCCGGAGACCAGGGGATCATGTTCGGCTACGCCTGTAATGAAACCAAGGTGCTGATGCCCATGCCCATCACCTACGCCCACCGGTTGATGAAGCGGCAGGCGGAGGTGCGCAAGGCCGGCCTGCTGCCGTGGCTGCGCCCGGACGGCAAGGGCCAGGTGACCGTCGAATACCGTGACAAAAAGCCCCATCGCATCGAGGCGGTGGTCCTGTCGACCCAGCACAGCCCGGACATCGATTATGAGGACCTCAAGGAAGCGGTCATGGAAGAGATCATCAAGCCGGTGCTGCCGGAACACATGATTGACGGCAATACCAAATACTATATCAATCCGACCGGCCGCTTCGTTATCGGCGGCCCGGTTGGGGACTGCGGCATGACCGGGCGCAAGATCATCGTCGACACCTACGGCGGCATGGGATCGCACGGCGGGGGCGCCTTCTCCGGCAAGGACCCGTCCAAGGTCGACCGCTCCTCATCCTACATGGGCAGGTACGTGGCCAAGAACCTGGTTGCCGCGGGCATCGCCGAGGTGGTGGAGGTACAGATGGCCTATGCCATCGGCATTTCCAAGCCGGTGTCCATCAATGTCAATACCTTCGGCACCGGCAGGATCGACGATGACCGGATCGTGGAACTGATCAGGCAGTTTTTCGACCTGCGGCCCAAGGCGATCATCCAGCACCTCGACCTGCTGCGGCCCATTTATCGGGCGACTGCCGCTTACGGTCATTTCGGCCGCGAGCGGGATGATTTTACCTGGGAAAAAACCGACAAAGCGGAAGAGATCCGGGAAGCGGCCGGGCTGAAATAAAGGAGCAGAGACACCCATGGAAAATGATTACAAGATTGCCGATTTGTCGCTGGCCGAGTGGGGCCGCAAGGAAATTGCCATAGCCGAAACCGAGATGCCGGGCCTGATGGCCCTGCGCGAGGAATTTGCCGGCAGCAGGCCCCTGGCCGGCGCCCGCATCGGCGGCTGCCTGCACATGACCATCCAGACCGCCGTGCTGATGGAAACCCTGGTGCAGCTTGGGGCGGAGATCCGCTGGTCTTCCTGCAATATTTTCTCCACCCAGGATCATGCCGCCGCCGCCATGGCCGCGGCGGGTATCCCCACCTTTGCCTGGAAGGGGGAGACCGAGGAGGAATTCTGGTGGTGCATCGACCGGACCATCTTCGGCCCGGACGGCTGGCGGCCCAACATGATCCTCGATGACGGCGGCGATCTGACCAAGGTCATGCACGAAAAGTACCCGGAGCTGATGCGGGACGTCAGGGGCATCACCGAGGAAACCACCACCGGCGTCCACCGGCTGAACGAGATGGCCGCGGAGGGGACCCTGCTTGCTCCGGCCATCAACGTCAACGACTCGGTGACCAAGTCAAAATTCGACAATCTCTATGGCTGCCGCGAGTCGCTCATCGACGGGATCAAGCGGGGCACGGATGTGATGATTGCCGGCAAGATCGCCGTGGTGGCCGGGTACGGCGATGTGGGCAAGGGCTGTGCCCAGGCTCTGCGGGGCATGGGCGCCACGGTGCTGATCACGGAGATCGACCCGATCTGCGCCCTGCAGGCAGCCATGGAAGGGTACCGGGTTGTGACCATGGATGAGGCGGCCCCGGTCGGCGACATCTTTGTCACCGCCACCGGCAACGTCAAGGTCATCACCAGGGCCCATATGGATGTGATGAAGGATCAGGCCATCGTCTGCAACATCGGCCACTTCGACGCCGAGATCGACATCGCCGGCATTCGGGAACTGGTGTGGGAAAACATCAAACCCCAGGTCGATCACGTCATCTTCCCGGACGGCAAGCGGCTGATCGTTCTGGCGGAGGGCCGGCTGGTCAACCTGGGCTGCGCCACCGGCCATCCCAGTTTCGTCATGTCCAATTCCTTCACCAACCAGGTTCTGGCCCAGATCGAACTGTGGCGGAATGCGGAGAACTACGACAGAAAGGTGTACTTCCTTCCCAAGAAACTGGACGAGAAGGTCGCCATGCTGCACCTGCAGAAGATCGGGGCGCATCTGACCAGGCTCACCCCGGAACAGGCCAGGTACATCGGGGTTGACACAAAGGGCCCTTTCAAGCCGGAGTACTATCGGTATTAATCATGCGACCGGTCAATCCCGGCCCATGGCGAAATGGACGAGGCCGCGGATACCCCGGCCGCCATGCCGTTGCGAGAAAATGATCCGTTTCTGCCTGCTGCTGCTGATTCTTTTGACCTGCGGGGGCTGTGCCCGGCAGGATACCCGGATCATGGAGACCACGGCCTACTGCGGCTGCGGTCAGTGCTGTTCCTGGGAGCGGGGGAACTGGAAGTATCTGCGGCTCGACGTCTGGAACCGGTATGTCAATGCGGGACCGGACGCGGGCCGGTCGTACAGCGGCCTGACGGCCGCGGGCGACCGGCCCGTCGAACCGTCTCCGGGGCTCTTTTCGGTCGACAGCCTGACCCGTCCCTGGATGATTCCGTTCCGGCTTGTTTTTCCCTGGCTCTGGCTGCCGCGGGACGGAACCATCGCCGCGGACACCGGCTATTACCCCTTCGGGACCCGGATGCACATCCCCGGATACGGTTGGGGAGTGGTCAGCGACAGGGGATCCGCCATCAAGGGGCCGGACCGGCTTGACCTCTATTTTGACTCCCACCGCAGGGCTCTTGCCTGGGGCAGGCAGAGGCTCGAGGTGACCATTCTCCGATGACTCCGCCCCGGGTGACGATCATCGGCGGCGGCCTGGCGGGGTGCGAGGCGGCCTGGCAGGTGGCGCAACGCGGCGTCCGCGTCGATCTGCACGAAATGAAGCCGCTTCGCTTCAGCCCCGCCCACGAGTCGGAGCTGCTGGCCGAACTGGTGTGCTCCAATTCCCTGCGCTCCAATGATCCGGCCTCGGCCGTCGGCCTGCTGAAGGAGGAAATGCGGCGGCTCGGCTCCCTGATCATGCAGGCCGCCGATGCCACGGCCGTCCCCGCCGGCAAGGCCCTGGCGGTTGACCGCAGCAGGTTCGCGGGCCGGGTGACCGAGTGCATTCTTGCCCATCCGCTGATCAACGTCGTCCGCGAAGAAGTCCGGTCCCTGCCCCCGGAAGGGGAATGTCCGGTGATCCTGGCCACGGGTCCGCTCACCGCCGGCGGCCTGGCCGAGAACCTGGCCCGGCTGGCCGGCTCCCGGAATCTCGCCTTTTACGATGCCATCGCCCCCATCGTTGCCGCCGAGTCCCTGAATATGGATATCGTCTACCGTAAATCCCGCTGGGACGACGGGCCGGGCGACTATCTCAACTGTCCGCTGAATGAGGCGCAGTACAGGGAATTTCTCCGCCTCCTGGGCGGCGCAGCCAGGGTCCCCCTGAAGGATTTCGAGGATCCCAGGTACTTCGAGGGCTGCCTGCCCATCGAGGTGATGCTGGAGCGGGGCGAACAGACCCTTCGCTTCGGCCCCATGAAGCCGGTCGGCCTTCCCGATCCCCGGACAGGGGAGACCCCTTACGCGGTGGTCCAGCTGCGGGCGGAGAACCTTGATCGCACCCTGTACAACCTGGTCGGTTTTCAGACCAAGCTCACCTATCCGGAGCAGAAGCGGGTCTTCCGGACCATTCCCGGGTTGGAGGAGGCCGAATTCGTCCGGCTGGGCTCCATTCACCGCAATACGTTCGTCTGCGCTCCCCTGGTCCTGGAGCCGACCCTGCAGTTGAAAAAACGGCCCCGGCTGCTGCTGGCCGGTCAGCTCACCGGAGTTGAGGGATACGTCGAATCAACGGCCATGGGCCTGCTGGCCGGCATCAACGCCGCCCGGACGGCTTTGGGCGGGAAACCCATGGTGCCGCCGCCGGCGACCGCCCACGGCGCCCTGATCCGTCATCTGACGGCCACGCAGCCCGACTGTTTCCAGCCTTCGAATGTCAATTTCGGCCTGTTCCCGCCGCTGTCCGGAAAAACAAGGAAGCGGGACCGCGGTCTCATCCGGGCCCGGCTGGCCCTGGAAGCCCTGGCATCCTGGGAGCGGGAAATCGGATAGACAAAGCGGGCCGGGCGGTTCAGAAAATTTTTTCCGGAGGCCATGACCCCGCGGAGATGGTGAGACAGAGGGTCGGTGATCCCGGCCCGGCGGGAGGAGGGGAAGGAAAACCGGCTGCCGTTACCGGTCCAGGACAAGACGGACATTGGCGGCCAGCTGTTCCCGCGAGAAGGGCTTCTGGATAAAAAACAGCCCCTTGTCCAGGACCCCGTGGCGGGCGATCACGTTCGCCGTGTAGCCGGACATGAACAGGACCCTGAGATTCGGGCAGAAGGCCTCCAACCGTCCGGCCAGTTCCCGGCCGTTCATTTCCGGCATGACGACATCGGTGATCAGCAAATCAATGGAGCCGGCATTTTCCTCCGCCAATGCCATTGCCGCGGCGGCGGTGTTTGCCGCCAGGACCCGGTAGCCGAGCCGTTCCAGCATGGTCCTGCTCATCTGCAGAATCGTCGGTTCGTCCTCCACCAGGAGGATGGTTTCCCCCCTGCCCATACCCGGTGCCGGGGCGCGGTCCTTTTTCCTTTCCGCGATCCCATCAGCATGGCGGGGCAGATAAATCTTGAAGGTTGTTCCTGCTCCGGGTTCACTGTAGGCGTTGATGAAGCCGTTGTTCTGCTTGACGATGCCGTAGACCGTGGCCAGCCCCAGTCCTGTTCCCCGCCCCGGCTTCTTGGTGGTGAAAAACGGCTCGAAAATCATGTCGAGGGTTTCACTGTCCATGCCGCGGCCGTTGTCGCTGACGGCCAGGAGGACAAAGTCGCCGGGGGTGAACCCGGCGTGGTCGGCGCAGTAGTTCTCGTCAAAGGTCACGTTGCCCGTCTCCAGGGTGACCTTGCCCACTCCCTTGATTGCGTCCCGGGCGTTGACGCAGAGGTTGGCAAGGATCTGGTCGACCTGGGTGGGGTCGATTTTCACCGGCCATAATCCGGCCGCCGGCTGCCAGGTCAGGTCAAGGTCCTCGCCCAGGAGGCGGCGCAGCATCTTCAGCATCCCTTCCACGGTGGCGTTCAGGTCCAGCACCCTGGGGTTGACCGTCTGTTTGCGGGCGAAGGCAAGCAATTGCCGGGTGATTTCCGCGGACCGCTTGCCGGCGTTCAGTATTTCGCGCAGGTCTTCATGGAGCGGGGTGCCGGCGGGAACTTTATCCAGGGCCATTTCGGCATAGCCGATGATGACGCTGAGCATGTTGTTGTAGTCATGGGCCACGCCTCCGGCCAGCCGGCCGACTGATTCCATCTTCTGGGCCTGGAGGAGCTGGGCCTCCAGGCGGACGCGATCGGTGATATCCTGCATGGATCCCCGAACCATTACCACCCTGTTGTCCTGGAGGACCGGCTTGCCGATGGTGCGCACCCATTTGCGCGACCCTCCGGCGGTGATCAGTTCGAGCTCGAGATCAAAAGGCCTGGCGGAGGAAGCGGCTTCGTTAATGGCCTGAATGATTCTGGTGCGCGACTTCTCCTGGTAGACACCCAGTCCGATCTCCAGGGAGACTTCCCCGGCAGGGTCGAGGTCATGGATTCTCGCGGTCTCCTCGGTCCAACTTCCTCTGCCCGTTGCCGGATCGAACTCCCAGCCCCCGATCCTGGCCACTCTGCCCATGTCGCGCAGCAGTTCCTCGCTGTGACGGAGCGCTTCCTCGGCCTTTTTGCGTTCGGTGATGTCCTCCGCGGCGCCCATGACGCCGATGACCCTGCCCCGGGAGTCGCGGACCGGAGCAATGGAAAGACTGACCCGCACCAGGCTGCCGTCCTTCCTTTTCCGGACCACTTCCCGGCCCGAGAACCCGTCGCCCTCCAGCACCTCCTGCATCATGGCCGCGAAATCGTCCCGCCGCTCCTCGGGAATGATGGGCAGGTCCCCGCCGATGACCTCCACGGCGGGCCACTGATAGATCCGCTCCGCCGAGCTGTTCCAGGTCAGCACTTTGCCCTGGAGATTGATGCTGTACAGCGCCACCGGTGAACAGGCGATCATCGCCCGCTGGAATTCCTCGCTTTGCCGCAGGGCCATGGTCTGCCTGGCAACCTGCCGGCGCAGGGACCATGACCAGAGAAAGGAACCGAGCAGGATGAGGCCCAGGGGAATGAGAACCAGCAGCAGCCGCCGGACGGCGGTGAGCAGCGAAAGGTCCGGTTCCTGGTACACGCCAAGCCATTTTTCGTAAAGACGACGGTACTCGCCGTTGGCCTCGACGATTTTCAGCCCTTCGCTGAACTGGGCCAGGAGCGCTTTCTGACCGTCGCGGACCGCATAGGCGTACTCCGATTCGAAAATCGGCCGCCGGCCCAGGTCCAGATGGTTCCAGCCGAACTCGTTGCGCAGATGCAGGGCGGTGATTCGGACAACAACGGCGCAGTCGTGCCGGCCCTCGGCAAGCTGCCGCAGGGCGTCCTCCTGGGTTTCGGCAAACGATATCTGATCGCCGTAGCCTTTTTCCTGGAGAAAATCCTGGACGACGTCATCGCGCTGGATAACGATCCGCAGGCCTTTCAGATCATCAGCGGTGACGGGCGGCGGCAGCTCGCCCTTGCGCACCACGCTGACGTAATGATTGGCCGCATAGGGCTGGGTGAAGTCGAATTTCAGGTCGCGCTGGTGCGTATAAAACATCCCCTGGACAACGTCGATTTCCCCGTTCTCCAGTCTTTTGATGGTCTCCGACCAGGGCCCGAGCCGGAACTCGATGTCGAGGTCAAGTTCGCGGGCAATGGCGCGGGTGAGCTCCGTGGCAAAGCCCGAGGGGTGGCCGTTTTCATCAAGAAATTCAAAGGGAGGATAATCATGGTCGCCGCCGACCACGATGCGCCGGTGCAGGGGGAGCTGCAGGGCGGCGAACCACTTGGCGTGGAGATGGCGGTAGGTGCCGTCCGCCATGACGATGGCAAGCCCTTCGTTCAATAACGCCAGGGTGGTGCGGTCCCCATCCCTGACGGCGAAACAGAAATCCTGGCGAAAGCCCTCAACGGGTTTGTCCAGGACCCGCAGATTGGTCAGCCCGGTTTCCTGAATCAGGCGCAGGGCAACCAGGCGCTGGGTGACCACGGCATCGTATCCGCCTTCGGCCAGTTCGCGCAGGGCGTCTTCAAAGGAAGGGGTGGTGAAAATTTCCATGGCGCGGTCCCCGCGCCTGAGGAATTCCTCGGCATTGTCGCCTTTCATCACGGCGACCCGGCGGCCGCGCAGGTCACCCAGGCCATGAATGTCCTGATTGTCCTGGCGGACCACGATGGCCCCGTGCAGCGACATGTAGGGAAAGGTGAAGTCGAAAATGGCTTCCCGCTCGGGGGTGCGGCCCACCAGGGGCAGGGCCTGGATTTCTCCCCGCTCAAGCCAGCCCCGTACGTCGGCCCAGGTCCCGGTTCGGAAGGTAACTTCCCGATCCATGGCGGCCAGGGCGGCGCGGAGCAGTTCCACGGCAAAACCTTCGGCACGGCCGTCGGCGTCGACAATGCTGAAGGGCGGATAGTCGGTCTCCGCCGCGCTCAGGATCGGCCCGCCGGCCATGGCTGCGGAAGGGGCCCATCCAAGGGGCGACAGCACAAGGCACAGAAGGAAGGCAGCGATCCCGGATGAACAGGGGATGGGGGCAAATCGCCGCGGATGCCGGCTGGCTGCGTTGGTGGGCTTTTTGGAAATCACAAATAGGGTTCAATAAGGCCTTGCACCCGCCGGAAATGTGTTCGGGCCGCGCGGGGTGCGGAGAATTCCGGGTTGACCAAGGGTATTAAATAATTCTTCTGATCCATAGTCAAGTTATTCAAGAATTACGTCGCCGGCCGGCATACCGGGTCGGCTTCGAGGAGGTGAGCCGCCGGACGCACGGTCAGAACGAGATGCCGTATTTTTTCATGAGCTGGTACAGGCGGGTTCTGGAAAGACCCGAGGTCCGGCATGCCTTGGTGACGTTGCCCCCGGCGTGGAGCAGAAGATCCCGGATGTATGATTTTTCCAAATGCCTTTTATATTCGCGCCACGGAAGAAACGTGTTGCCGGCCTGGGGAGCGGGCGCTGCGGGGCCGCCACCCGGGGAAGCCTGAATGCCTGCCTGGGCCTGGAGGACGCGCAAATGGTCGGGAAGGTGCCTGGCAAAGAGGGTGGGATGGTCTGCCGCCTGGGCGAGCACATGCTCCAAAACCTGAAAGAGCTCCCTGACGTTGCCGGGCCAGTGGTAGGTGGAGAGGGCGCCGATGAAGTCCGGGGCGATGCCCTTGCTTTGCAGCCCGTATCGGCCACAGAGTTGTTCGACATAATGGATTGTCAGTTCCTTGATATCCTCAATCCGTTCCCGGAGCGGCGGCAGTTCGATGCGGATCCCCTGCAGGCGGAAAAAAAGATCGCTGCGAAAATTGCCGTTCTGGACCCGTTCGGTCAGGTCCCTGTTGGTGGCGGCGATGACCCTGAAGTTGCTTTTCATCTCCGTGGTTCCGCCGACGGGCCGATAACTGTGTTCCTGCAGAACCCGGAGAAAGGCCTTTTGCATCGACAGCGGCAGTTCGCCGATTTCGTCCAGGAAAAGGGTGCCGCCGTCGGCATGTTTGATCAGTCCGTCCCGGGACAGGTCGGCGCCGGTAAAGGCGCCTTTGGTATAGCCGAACAGGGTGCTCTCAATGAGGTTTTCCGGCATGGTGGCGCAATCCACCACCACGAAGCGGCCGCCCGCCCGGTGGCTGTTTTCATGGATGGCCCTGGCAAAAATTTCCTTGCCGGTTCCGGTCTCGCCGGTTATCAGGACACTGGCGTCGCAGCCGGCCGCCTTGGCGGTCTGGTCCAGGCATACCTTGATCTGTGGGCTGCTGCCGATGATATTGTCCCGTTTCAGGGCTACGGGAACGGTTTTAATGCGCTTTTTTTCTTCCCGGTACTGCAGGGCCCTGGTTAGATGCAGCAGCAGGTCGCGCACCACATGCGGTTTTTCGATATAACTCCAGGCCCCGCTGGAGATGGCCTGCTGGGCGCCGTTGGGGTCGCCCTTGCCGGTAATGATAATGACCTCGGGAGCGGAGGGGACATTCTTGAATCGTGACAGGTGGTCGAGTCCGTTGCCGTCGGGCATCTGCACGTCAAGAAAAATGACATCGCAGACGTGGGACCGGGCAAGCTTGATCCCGTCGCGCAGGGTGTTTACGCCGACAGCTTCGTAGCCGGATCTGCGGAGATGTTCGACCAGCATGCCGCAAAGCTGCTGGTCATCGTCGACGACAAGGATATGAGCAGCCATCCAGGACCCTCCTGATAACTTCGGATAATTCATGCTTGACCACCGGCTTCATCACGTACTCCCGCACGCCGATGGAGAGGGCTTCCTCCCGGTCCATTATTTCACTGAAACCCGTACAGACAACCACCGGCATGTCGGGCCTCCTGGCCAGGATCCGTTGGGACAGGTCTTTCCCTGTCAGATTGGGCATTGTCATGTCGGTCAGGACAAGGTCATAGCCATCGGGGTCGGCCAGGAACTCCCGGAGGGCCTCGCTGCTGTCCGTATAGGGCCGGACGTCGTAGCCCAGGTCGCGAAGCATTCTATCCAGCAGTCGAACCAGTTCGGCCTCATCGTCAACGACAAGAATTCGCTCGCTGCCTCCCGGCGCGGAAACCGCCTCAAACGTGCAGCGGGACATTTCCGCATCCACCGTCGGAAAAATCAATTCAAACCGCGATCCCTCCCCCCTGGTGCTGTGGACCTTGATGTCCCCGTTCAGACTTTTGACGATGCCATGGACCACCGACAGGCCGAGGCCGGTGCCCTCGCCGATGGGCTTGGTGGTGTAAAAGGGTTCGAAGATCCGCTGCAGGTCCTCTCGGTCAATCCCGCGGCCGGTGTCGGCGATGCTCAACTGCAGGAACCGTTCCGGTGCCAAGGAGGTTGTCTGCAGATAGAACTCGTCCGGAACATGGTCGACCTCGCGGAGGGAGAAGCTCAGGATCCCGCCCTGATCGCCCATCGCCTGCTTGGCATTGGTTGCCATGTTCATGATGATCTGGTTGACCTGAACCGGATCGGCCATGATCGGTCTGCACTCCGCATCAATGAATTCCCGGAATTCGATGGTGGCGGGAAAAATTGATTTCAGGAGTTTTATCGACTCCTTGAGCAGGAACTGGACCCGCACCGGCTGGACTTCCTGCTCCTCCTGCCTGCTGAAAGTAAGAATCTGCTTGACCAGTTCCGAGGCCCGGTTGCAGGCGCTGAGCACCTGGTCCAGATCCCGGCCGGCCTGGCTGCCGGGATCGATCCCGGCAATGGCCATCTGGGTGTAGCCCGTTATGATCGCCAGGATGTTGTTGAAATCATGGGCGATGCCGCCGGCAAGGGTCCCGATGGCCTCCATTTTCTGGGCGTGGTGCAGCACCGCGATCCTTTTCTGGATCTCCGCCTCGAGGTACTCCTGATAATGCCTGTTCTCCGCGATCAGGTTCGCCCGCTCGAACACCCTGATCATTGCATGCTCCAGGAGCGAAGTGTCCTTGATGGGCTTGATCAGGTAGTCCCAGGCGCCGAGCTTCAGGGTTTTGATGGCGTCGGTCAGGGTGCCTTCCCCGGAAATGATGATGACGGGAAAGGTCTCCAGGTCCGCACGGATATCCTCCAGCACGTCCATGCCGTCCATGTGCGGCATGCGCAGGTCGAGGAGCATGAGATCCGGCTGGTTTTCGCGGTACCGCCGGAGGCATTCGCTGCCGTTTTCCGCCGTGATCACCCTGTATCCCAGACTTTTGAGCAGGGTGGCGAGGCTTTTCCGCATCAGGTCGTTATCGTCGGCAACCAGGATCAGTTTGCCTTGTGTCGGCCGGGTGGTTCCCCTCATACCTGAATTCTCATGATTTCGTTCACCCCCGGGCAGGCCGCGGCCCCATCAACGCGGTAACCAAGGGCTCCGGGTCTTTTGGGCATGGCGTTCATTTTTATACTTTCTGGCAGACAGGAAGCAAGACCACAAACCTGGCGCCCCCTTCCCGTCCTGATTCGACCAGGATCCTGCCGCCATGCTTTTCCTGCACGATGGCACGGGCGACCGATAGTCCCAGTCCCGTGCCGGCGCCTATTTCCCTGGTGGTGTAAAAGGGGTCGAAAATATGCTCCCGCTCCGACTCCTCGATTCCGGGGCCGTTGTCTTCCACCTCCACGCGGATTGTTCCCTCTTGCTCCATCATGGTTCTGAGGGTGATGCGGGAATGCATCCCGGAGGGATGATCAGCCATGGCCTGAACCGCGTTTTTGGCCAGATTCAGAACAACCTGTTCAATCTCCATGGGAACACAGCTTACCGGGGGCAGGTCCGGGCCGTATTCCCGGTGGATCGCGATATTGAGGATATCGTATTTTTTCTTCAGGTTGTAATCGGCCCGAGCCAGTTCAAGGGAGTTGTCGAGGAGCCGGTTGATGTCGACTTCCTGCAGATCGCCCTTCCGCGGCCGGCTGAAATCAAGGAGGGTGTTGATGATCCGGGAGGCGTTGAGGGCGGAATTTCTGATGCCGTCCAGGAAGAAATCCAGTTCCATGCGCTGGAAATAGTGGTTGACCTGCTCCAGATCCAGGCCGCATTCCCGGGCCGTCCTTCGATTTTCAGCGAAAGAGGGTTCCAGCAGGCTCTGCACCACCTGAATGGACTGGAGAATGGCGCTGAGCGGGGTGTTGATCTCATGGGCTACGCCGGCCGCCAGTCCGGCGATGGTGGTCATTTTTTCCGAGAGGATGAGTTGCTGCTCCAATTTTTTCGCGTTGGTTATGTCCCGGGCAACCAGGACGACAAAGTTGACCCCGCCTCCTTCGTTCGCCACCGGAGTGACGGTAAGCGAAAAAGTTCTGTCCAGCCGTTCGTGATGCATCTCCAGGGCATGGGGAGTGAATTTCCCTCCCTGTTTTTGTCCGCCGCACTCGGCACAGAAGCAGACTCCGCCGCCGAACAGTTCATGGCAGGGCCTACCGGCAGGTTCAGGGAGGACCGCCTTGAACAGGTCGTACCCGGCCCGGTTGATTCTGGAGATCCTGTACTCGGGGTCCAGGATGACAACTATGTCGGGTATGGCCTGAAAGGTCGATTCCCATTCGTCCCGGTTGCTGTTTTGTCCAATCATTGTTTGACGCATAAAAATTGATATGTGAATAAAAATATATCATATTCCTCGGCGGAGAGGAATAGTGGAAATTACGGAGATGTAATTGGAGGCGCTTCGCAAAAGGCGAAACGCTGGAGACCCGAGCCGTTCAATCACGGCGGAGGAGGGGGCCGGCCTTGAGCCGGTTGGGGGGCAGCGCTTTGTTGTTTTGTCATGGATTGGCCGTTGCCATTTGGGGTGCATAAAGGTAAGATAAATAATTTTCAGTTGCCGATCCGGGCAGGAATGGCACCTGGAGTGCCGGCGGGGGAGCGTGCAGGACCAAGCGTCTGCAGTCATCAGCATTTCAGAAGTCAGATGCCAGAGGACAGAAGACAGAATGAGTTTGCAGCTGCGCTGTCGGTTTGGCCCCCCCCCTCATCCCATGGCTTCCGGCCACCCGGAGGGAGAATGGGTTTGACAGCATCCATCCCGCCGGGGCGAGAAGCGGACGAAGCGAGACTGCGGGAAGGTGCCTCCCCGTGGGGGGTGGATGAAGGAGGCTGCGCCGGGAAGCGACAGCCATCGGGCGGCGGCAGCGCAGGCTGGAGTGAGCCGGCGAACTTCCAACGCAAAGTGATTCATCGTTATATCATTCAAGAGATCGCTTGCACGACTGAGGACAATGACGGACAAACAATCGGAAGTAATCGCGATCATACCGGCCAGGTATCATTCCAACCGGTTTGAGGGCAAGCCGCTGGCCCGGATCATGGGCAAGTCCATGATCCAACATGTCGTGGAGCGGGCCCTGCTGGTTCCGCTGCTGTCGCGGGTTGTCGTTGCCACCGACGATGAACGCATCGCCGAAGAGGTCAGGTCGTTCGGCGGCGAGGTGGTCATGACCAGGGCGGACCACGCCTCGGGCACGGACCGACTGGCCGAGGCCGCCGGCTTGCTGGATATTTCCGAGCACGACATCGTCGTCAATATTCAGGGCGATCAGCCCCTTTTTCCGGCCCGGGTTGTGGAAGAGGTAGTGGGGCCGATGCTGGCCGATCCGGCGCTCCCCATGTCCACGCTCATCTACAAAATTGTCCGCCCGGACGAAATCAATGACCCGAACCACGTCAAGACCGTTTTCGACCGCCACGGCAACGCGCTGTATTTTTCCCGGGCCTCCATTCCTTTCCAGCGCAATCCCGACGAAGCGGGCAGGCCGACATATTACAAGCACCTGGGGTTTTATGCCTATCGGAAGGGATTTCTGCTGACCTTTGTCGCCCTGCCCGAGGGAGAATGGGAGCGGTTCGAGAAACTGGAGCAATTGCGGGCGCTTGAATACGGATATACAATCAGGGTCGTTCTGACCGAACATGATTCCATCGAGGTCGACACCCCGAAAGATATTGAACGGGTAGAGGAATTGCTGAAACAACAATAATGAGGTTGCCATGAAAAAGAAAATAACAATTATCGGGGCCGGCAACGTCGGCGCCACCGCCGCTCACTGGGCCATGGCCAGATGCCTCGGGGATGTCGTTCTGCTCGACGTCATGGAGGGCATCCCCCAGGGCAAGGCGCTTGATCTCTGGCAGTCCGGCCCCCTGGATAATTTCAGCGGGAAGATCATCGGTTCGAATGACTATGCGGATACCGCCGACTCCGATGTCGTGATCATCACCGCCGGACTGGCCCGGAAGCCGGGAATGTCCCGCGATGATCTGCTGGCCAAAAATGTTGCCATCGTCAAGTCATGCGCCGAATCGGCCATCAAGTATTCCCCCAACTGCTTCATGATCGTGGTCACCAATCCCATCGACGCCATGGTCTATACCGCCTTCAAGGTCAGCGGCCTGCCCCGCCACCGCATCGTCGGCATGGCCGGCGTTCTTGATTCGGCCCGCTACCGCACCTTCCTGGCCGACGCCATCGGCGTGGCCCCCCAGGACGTCAGCGCCATGGTCATGGGGATTCACGGGGACAATATGCTTCCCCTCGTCCGCCTTGCCAACGTGGCGGGTGTACCGGTCACCGAGCTGCTTCCCCCTGAAAAAATCGCAGAAATAGTCAAGCGGACCCAGATGGGCGGCATGGAAATCATCAACCAGCTGAAAACCGGCAGCGCCTTTTATACACCGGGTCTGGCCGCAATTGAAATGGCCGAGGCGGTTATCAGGGATTCCAGGCGGGTCCTGCCCTGTGCCGCCTACCTGGACGGTGAATTCGGCATTAGGGGATATTTCCTCGGCGTTCCCGTCGTTCTCTGCGCCAGGGGCATTGAACGCATAGTGGAATTCAGCCTGATGGAGGAGGAACAGCGGGCGCTCAACGAGTCGGTCCAGGCCGTGGCCAAACAGGTAGAGGCAACGGGGCTGTAATCTTTTCGCAGATGGAATCCAATCCGGGCGAACTGACGCTGCAGGAGTGTCTTGAGATCCTGACCAGGTCGGATCTGTCCCCGCTGGACCTTCTGCCCGAGGGGAGCCTGGCGGAAAAGATGATCGGCCTGGTCCTGTCCGGTCCTCCCCCCGGAACCGGCGGCCGGCTCGCCGTGCTGTTCCAGGAAACCCTGTGCCGCTTCCGGGAGTGTGACACCGGCCATCTCAAGGTGGTGACCCTGGGGGGCGGGACGGGCCTGTCGAATATCGTCGGCGGCGATTCACGGCGGTTGGATTGGGTGGAAGATCCCTTCATCGGCTTGAAGGAGATTTTTCCCGGCGCCGTGAGCATTGTCTGCGCCACCGATGACGGCGGTTCGACCGGGGAGCTGCTCAAGGAGCTTCCCCTGATCGCACTGGGCGACCTGCGCCATGTCCTGCTCTCATCCATTCGCAGGGAAGGCCTGCGCTCCCTCTACCATGCCGATGAAGGCGGGGCCTTTCGAATCGCCGGCCGCCTGCACGCCATCTTCAACCACCGTTTTGACACCAGGCCGCCGTCGCCGGACAAGCTCTGCGCCGAGGCGGGCCTGGACGAGCCCGAGATGCCTGCTGAACTGACGGCCTATCTCCGGGGGCTTGTCAACCGCCTGTTCACTGACGAGAGGCTGCACAGGACCATCGACCATCCCCAATGCCTGGGCAACCTGCTGCTGGCCGCGGCGGTTTTTGCCCGCCTGGATCACGGGAAGCCCCGTTTCGAACCGGACAGCGACCCGCAGATGCTCTACAAGGCAACCATGGAAGGACTGTCGGAACTGGCGGAACGCATAGGCGCCGGAAAAAAGACCGTGCTGCCCTGCACCACCGTTCCGGCCCAGCTCCAGGTTCTCTACTCCAACGGCGTCCTGGTGACCGGCGAATACAAATCGAGCCAGGCCCGCCGCGGCTACCCGGTGGATCGGGTCATGGTAAATTTCTTCCAGGACCCCTTTCTGCCGGCCCAAGTGGAAGAGGCCGTAGGCGGGGCGGACATCATCGTCTTCGCTCCGGGCAGCCTCTATTCCTCCATTATCCCGATTCTCCAGGTACCGGGCATCGCCGACCTCATCCGCCGCAACAGGCGGGCCATGAAAATCCTGGTGTCAAACATCTGGGTGCAGAAAGGCGAAACCGACGCCGCCCATGACGCCCCGGAGCGCAAATTCCACATCTCGGACCTGGTTCGGGCATACAACCGCAACATACCGGGGGGAGTCAATGATCTGTTCTCCCATATTCTGACCCTCGGCATGGGGGAGATACCCGGTTCGGTCCTGCAGAATTACGCCCTGGAGGAGAAAGAGCCGATCTATCTTGACCGGCAGCGTCTGCGGGAAATAGGGTTCGAACCCGTTGAAGCCGGCATCTTCTCCCTGGACCTGCTGCGCCGACGGCATGTCATCCAGCATGATCCCGCGGCTCTGGCCCTGGCTGTCCGCACTCTCTGGTGCCTGCGGAAACTCGGGCTGCAGATGGACGACAGTGAGCATTGCGCCCTTTCGGCCGTTCCTTTTCTCGTGCCCCGGCCCAGGGAATCCTTTTCCCATCCATGTCGGCGCTTTCAGGCCCTGCACAAGTGGCTTGGGCGAATCCAATTTCTGTTCGGCGCCAACGGAGCCGGGTCGCGGCAAACCATGGCCCCCGCCGGCCGTCTTGCCTTGCAGCGGAGCATTGCCGACATACTCTGGCGCCACTCCGACATCCTGGCCGATCACCTGCGATTCACGGACGGGATTATCCTGATTCAATCCAGTCAATGGGTACGATGCCAGCAGTGGGACAACATATTTTCATTTTATGAACCGGCTGAGCGCATGATTTTCATCCGCGACGACCAGGCGGCAAATCCGGCCCGCCTCGAGATGGCCTTTCTCGTGGCCCTCGGTCAATCTCTCCTGGGCAACTATGCGAAAACCAAGACCATGGGCGAACTCCGGGAAAACGGGGAGAAAATCGGCCGGGCATTTCATCTCACCCTGCAAGCCGAGCAGGAATGGCAATGCTACTTCAGCCGGGCCGAAGTCGACGCCTACCTGCGGTTGGCCCGCATGCGCCCTTCAGCGGGCGAACCGGGAAGATATACCCGGCTGATCAACAGCGATGAGGGGTTTACGCCGCCGGGACTTCTTTTCGGGTTGTTTTATGCCTGGTACCTGGACAACAGGTTCGCCACCCATATAGAATATAAAATGTCCATTATCCGCCATCCGGTATCGGATCTGATCCCTGAGCAGATCAGAATAGCCGGACGCCGCAGGGGACTCATAGACTTTTTTCGGGAAAACGTCTTCAGGCACCGTCCGGTTCAGGCATAAGAAAACGGAATCATGCCCAGCACCAAATCGAGAACCATTCTTGCCGTTCTGGTCGTCATTATCGCGGTGTCGGCCTGCCACCTGTTTTTTTATGTCCGGCAGCAGCATGAAAACCAGCAGTTGCTCGTCGAAGCAAGAAAGGAGTTGGTCACCACCCTTGTCGCCGCCTTCACCGACGAGCTCGACCGGCAATACAGCAGCCGCATCCGCAGCTTTGCGCTCAATCGCGGCGAAATCATGCGGCACCTGGCGGATCGGGACCGGCAAGGCCTTTATGCGGCCACCCTGCCTGTGTACAGGGTCCTGAAAGAGGAAAACCGGTATTTTGACCGGATCACCTACATCCTGCCGGACAATTCGGTTTTTCTCGAAATGCGGGGTGCGGCGGAGGGCGACGCCTGGGGCGCCCCACCGGGACAGGCCGGAAACGAGGCCGGTCCGGCCGGCAACGGCTTCATTTATGAGGAAGGGGATGTCCTCTACATCGTTGCCCATCCCGTTTACCATCGGGAGAGGTTTGTCGGACGGGTGCTGTTCGGAATAAAGGCGGAATCCGTTGTCGAGGAGGTCAAAAAAAACCTCGGCATGCATACCGCCCTTGCGGTGCGGCCGGAAATCATCCAGGAAAGCGGCAATGACCAGCCCCGGAAAGGAGCGGGCGGATATTACCTTTATGATTTCGGCGATTCCTTTTTCGCCGACAGGAGGTTGCCGCTCGGTCCAGGCGGGCAGGTGCAGCTGCTCAACCAGGATCAGACCATCCACGTGGTTTTCCCTTCCTATTTTATCCGCGGGGCGGAGGGTGATGAAATTGGGTTCATTTATCAGGCCGTTGACGTGACGCCCATCATGTCTTCCTACCGACAGAATATTGTCCGCCTGACCTTGATTACGTTGACAATCATAGCCGCCGCCGCCCTTATTCTGTACCGCTCCTTCAACACCATATACGACCGCATGGTCGGGCTGTACGGCGCGCTGGAAGAGAAAAACAGGGAGCTGGACAGGGCCGGTCGGCGTCTCGAACAGGAGGTCGCGGAACGGACCGCGGAACTGGCCGAGACCAACAGGCGGCTCAATGAAGAGATGGAGCGCCGCAAGGACGCCACCCTGAGCCTGGCCAGGTCCGTGGAGGAATGGCAGATCACCTTTGACGCCATCAAAGACCCGGTGACCATTCTCGACAAGGACCTGACGGTGGTGATCGCCAACAAAGCGGCCCAGGAAATGCTCAGCCGCGGCAACCGGGAGCTGGTCGGGCGGACCTGTCATGAACTGTTTGCCGATTCGCCGGACAGATGTGCTTCCTGTCCGGCAAACTCGCTGGGCAGGGGGAGAACTCAGGAATACGAAATTGAGCACAAGGCCATCGGCAAAACCCTGCTGATCTGCTGCGCCCCGATATGTGAAGGAGGCGAGACGATCGGTTATGTCCATACGGCCAAGGACGTCACCGAGGAAAAAAATCTCAAGAGACAGCTGTTCCAGGTCCAGAAAATGGAGGCGATTGCCACCCTTGCCGGCGGCATCGCGCATGATTTCAACAATATCCTCGGCGCCATCCTCGGCAACGCCGATCTGCTGCTTTTCCGTCTTGCCGGAAAAGGAGGAAAGGACGACGAGCAGAGTGATTCAATCACCATTAAGGATGTCGAGGGGCATGTGCAGGCAATAAAAAAAGCGGGAAACCGGGCCAAGGACCTGGTCAGCCAGATTCTGGCCTTCAGCCGCCAGGGAAAGTCCAGGCGGCAGAATGCCGTCATTGCTCCGGTGATCAAGGAAGGGGTGAAACTGCTGCGGGCGACGCTGCCGGCGAACATCGAGATCAGGGAAGACCTGGCGCCGGACACCGGCCAGGTGTATGCCGATCTTTCCCAGGTGCATCAGGTATTCATGAATCTCTGCACCAACGCCGCCCAGGCCATGGCGGAAAAGGGAGGCCTCCTGACCGTTACGCTGCGGGATCATGTGGCGAAGCCCTCCGATTGCCATTTGCATCCCGACCTCAAGCCGGGGCGCCGGTACGCTGCCCTGGAGGTCAAAGATACCGGACACGGCATGAGTCAGGAAATAATGGAACGGATTTTTGATCCATTTTTCACCACCAGGGACGTCGGCGTAGGCACCGGCATGGGCCTGGCGGTCATTCACGGCATCATCACCGCCCATGACGGAGTGCTCGACGTCAAGTCCGAGGTGGGATCCGGGTCCGTATTCACCGTGTTTTTTCCCTGCATCGATGAGAAAATGAACGGCAGGGAGGACGTGCTTATCCAGGGCATGCCCCACGGAAAGGAACGGATACTGTTTATCGACGACGAGGTGGATATCGTCAGGATGATCTCCCGCATGCTGGAATATCTGGGCTACACCGTGTATTCTTCAACCAGCGCCGAAGGGGCCCTGGCCATGCTCAGGGACAACCCGGGGATCGACCTGGTCATCACCGATTACTCCATGCCCGGGATTTCCGGCATTGAAATGGCCAAGGAAATTGGTAGAATGCGACCGGGCCTTCCCGTTATGCTTTGCTCCGGTTTCAGCGAATCGGTTGTCAACGACGGAGAAGCACCCCGCAACATTCGCAAGTTCATGTCCAAGCCCATCGACATGAAGGAATTGGCCGTTGCCATACGCGAAATCATGTCGGTTTCAGATGGAAAACACGATGCGGATCCTGATTATTGATGATGATGAACAGATTCGGCTCCTTCTCCAGCAGACGATGGATTGGGCCGGGTTTGATGTGGCCGTGGCGGAAAACGGCAAGATTGCCATGCGGCTGCAGCGGGAGCATCCCGCCAACCTGGTGATAACCGATCTGATCATGCCCGAGCAGGAGGGGCTGGAGACCATCTCCAGCTTGAAAAGGGAGTATCCGGGAATAAAAATCATCGCCATTTCCGGGGGCGGCCGGATCGGCCCGGAGGCTTATTTGCCGGCGGCACGTGAACTGGGTGCTGACAGGGTCTTCAGCAAACCCTTCGATATTCAGGAGGTTGTCGACGCGGTTCGGGAACTGCTCAAAACCGCTCCAGGTCAGGACGAATGAACTGCCCCCGCACCTTGTCCTGTTTCCACCCCGCCCGTTCAGGCATTGACCGGAGCAACCATCCCGGCAGACCAGTTGCATGTATCTTGCCCGCACCATAATCCGCCGCCGCCTGCATTTCATCATCCGGGAATCCTACCCGGAGGGAGGGTGCTATCGCAGCCGGGACCTGCTTGACCTGGGACCGGATCCCCACCGCTATATCACCTACACGAGGGGGGGCAATTTCGCTCTTGATGAATGGATTGCCGACAGCCTCAGGAAAAAGGGGGCGGCCCCGGACCCGTTCGAACTGGAAAAACTGTTTATTCCCTACCTGGATCCGGTGGTCCGGCAGCGGGCGGAGATGTATGCCGACCGGCAGGCCGGCAGGACATGGAAACCGATTTCCGCCCTGATGCGCCGGAAGATCCTGCATTCCACCCATGAGTTCGACCGGCGGCGCATCCACTACCTCCGTTTCGGGGCGCTGGACCAGCGGCGCCTGGACCGGCCGGCGGCCATGTACCGCGTACTGCTTGATAAGTCCCGGGACGAGATTGAACAGTATTTCCTGCACGGGGAACGGATTCTGCGGCCGAGGGAATACAAAAGCTATGTCTATGCCATATTCGATCTGCAGCGCTTTTTTACCGAAAGCTATGCCTATACCATGCCGGAGGCCCTCGACGAGGAAAAGCTCGACCGCCACTTCCTTGAGCAGGTCTGCAAGCTGGACCGCGACAGCGGGTTCTGGGAGGGTATGGAGCGCGATGACCGGCTCCCCCTGTATCTGGTTCGCTACGTGATCATGTATTTTGACTACGTTTTTCCCGCCGGCAGGGGCATGGAGGAGTACTTCAGAAGCTTCATGGATTCCCACCGCCGTTATGCCCCTCCCCGGGCCGCGGACAGAGTATCGCTGTCCGAAGCCGCCACGATATTCGGCATCAGCCGCGGTGAGCTTGCCTCGCTCACCCGGCTTCAGTTCAAGAGACTGTTCAGGAAAAAGGCCAGGGAAATGCATCCGGACAAGGGCGGAAGCCATGAAAAATTCATCGAACTGGCCAATGCCTATCACGAAATATTGCGCACCAAGAAGGGGAAATCTTGACTTCCTCTTCGGGGCCGCAGATTCTTTCCGCCTCCGGCCGGCGGCGCTTCAGCCAGGTTTCCGGGCTGATCCGTCCCAGTTTCAGCCGCTACAGGAACAGGCTGCTCCTGGGGTTTGCCGCCCTCGTCGGGGTTGACTTCCTGCAGTTGATTATTCCGCGGCTGCTGAAAATTGCGGTCGACGGACTGGCCGCCGGCCGGGCCACCGAGCGGACACTGCTCCTCATCGGGTTTTTCATTCTTCTGACGGCCGTTATCGCGGCGTTCCTGCGATTCTGCTGGCGCTACCTGATTGTCGGTTTCTCCCGCCTGCTCGAGCGCGACATCCGCAACAGGATATATGCCCATGTCCTGACCATGGACCGGCCGTTCCTGGAAAAACACACCACCGGCGACATCATGGCCCATGTCAGCAATGACCTGCAGGCGGTGCAGATGGCCTGCGGAATAGGCCTGGTTTCGGCTTTTGACGCCCTGGTCATGTCCACCGCGGCAATCTGCTTCATGCTCTATATCGACGTTGAACTGACCCTGCTGGCGCTGCTGCCCATGCCGCTGCTTGCCGTTTCCACCAGGATACTGACCAGCCGTCTCCATCACCGGTTCAACCTGGTGCAGGAACAGTTTGGCCTGCTCACCGAATTTGTCCGCAGCGCGCTGGTTTCCATCCGCCTGATCAAAGCCTATACCATGGAGAGGCTCCAGAAGAGGGATTTTGAGAACCTGGGATGGAAGTTCGTCCGCTCCAACATCCAGGTCGCTTATGTCCAGGGGCTGCTGTTCCCTCTGGCGACCCTGGTCGGCCACCTCGGCATGCTCATGGTATTGTACTTCGGCGGTCGATTCGCCATTGAAGGAAAAATATCCCTGGGTGATTTTGTCGCCTTTGTCACCTATCTGTCCATGCTGGTCTGGCCGATGATGGCCATCGGCTGGGTGGCCAGCCTGGCCCAGAGAGGGCTGACGTCCCTGAACCGGATCCAGACCCTTCTCTCCACGGTGCCGCTGCTCAGGGACGCACCGGATAGGGGCGGAAACGCGGCTCCGGGCGAGCCGTCATTCCATCTGCGCAACCTTACCTTCACCTACCCCAACGGTACGCATCCGGTGCTGCGGAACATCTCCCTGGAGCTGCATCAGGGAGTGCACGGCATTACGGGCAGGACCGGCAGCGGCAAATCGACCCTCTGCAAGCTCCTGGCCAGGTTGTATCCCGTGGCCGACGGGACCCTGTTTTTCGGCGGCCGGGACGTCAACACCCTGCCGTTGCGAACCGTTCGCGACTGCATAGGCTACGTGGGACAGGAGGCCTTCCTCTTTTCGGCCACGGTCAGGGAGAATATCGCTTTTGCCCGGCCCGAGGCGGAATTCGGGGAAATCGTTGCGGCGGCCCGGGCCGCCGCCATTCATGATGATATCGTTTCCTTCCCGCTTGGATATGAGACCGTGGTCGGCGAACGCGGGGTAACCCTTTCCGGGGGCCAGCGCCAGCGGGTGGCGCTGGCCAGGGCCCTGCTCAGCGACCGCCCGGTCCTCATCATCGATGACGCCCTGTCCGCCCTTGACGTGGAAACCGAGGACGAAGTACTCCGGTCCATCACCGGAGCCGGGCGGGGCAGACTGGTCCTGCTGGTGTCCCAGCGGATAAAACTCCTCTCCGGGACCGATGGGGTCATAATTCTGGAAAAGGGAGAAATCGTGGACCGCGGGGTGCATACTGAACTCCTCGACAGAAATGATTTCTATCAGATCATGTATGCGAAGCAGTCCAGGGAAAACGCCGGGAAGGAAGAGGTCGCGGCGCCGGCAATGACGGCGGGGGGCATGCGGGGCGGGGAAGAGGATGCGTGATTTCGGTTATGTCGAGGAGGGATGGTCCGGGTCCCTCAAGGAACGTCATATCTGGCGGCGGGTCATCGGCTACAGCTCCGGCCATATTCTGAAGTTTGTTTTTGCCGTGCTCCTGGCGCTGCTGGTCACTGCCGCCACCCTGGCCCTGCCCCGCTTGATGCAGACAGGGATCGACAACTATATCACCGTTCAGGATATGGCGATGGAAAAGCGCTTCGAGGGGCTGGGGATCGTGGCCCTGCTGTACGCCGCCATGGTGGCCACGGTTTTTCTGGCCGGTTTTCTCCAGGTTGTCGTGCTGGAACGGTTGGGCCAGTCCATCATGCAGACCATCCGCTGCGACCTGTTTTCCCACCTGCTGCGCCTTGATCTGTCCTTTTTCAACAAACACGCCGTCGGCCGGCTGGTCACCAGGCTGACCAACGATGTCCAGAATATGTACGAGATGTTCACCTCGGTCATGGTGACCCTGTTCAACGATTTTCTCAAGCTGTTCGGCATCCTGGTCATCCTGTTTCTCATGAATTTCCGGCTCGCCCTGCTGATGTCGCTGTTCGTGCCGGCGGCAATTGTCATAACCGTCATCTTTTCCCGCCTGGCCCGGGAACAATTCAGGGCGATCCGGCGCCAGCTTGCCAGGCTGAACGGTTTCCTGCAGGAATCGATCTCCGGCCTGACCGTCATCCAGCTGTTCGAACGCCAGCAGGGAAGTTATCGCAAGTACGAGCAGCTCAGCGACGAATACCTCAACCGGACCCTGGCCCAGATCAAGCTGTTCGGCACCTTCATGCCCCTCACCGAACTGATGAGTTCGGTTGCGGTGGCCCTGATCATCTGGTACGGCGGCGGAGAAATCATCCGCCGGGAGCTGACCCTGGGCGAACTGGTGGCCTTCCTCTCCTATATGCGGCTGTTTTTCCAGCCCATGCGGGAACTCTCCCAGAAATATTCCATCGTCCAGTCAGCGCTGGCCTCGGCGGAGCGGATATTCGACCTTCTCGATACCAGGGAGGAAATCCGGCAGCCCGCTCTTCCGGCGACTCCCCGCGAAAGCCGGGGGGCCATCGTCTTTGACCGGGTCGGTTTCGGTTATGACCGGGAGGATCCGGTCATCAGCAACGTCTCCCTCACCATCAGGCCGGGGGAAACGGTGGCGGTGGTCGGTTCGACCGGGGCGGGAAAAAGCACGCTGATCAACCTGCTGCTGCGTTTTTATGATCCGCAGCAGGGCAGAATCCTGCTCGACGGCATCGACCTGCGTGCATATGACCTGCAGGACCTGCGGACCAGGGTCGGGGTGATCATGCAGGAGGTGTTTATTCTGCCGGATACGCTTTTTGCCAACATCGTTCTCGACACCGGCACGGACCGGGCCCGGGTCGTCGAGATCATTGAGAACACGGGCATGGAGGATTTTGTCGCCGGCCTGCCGGACGGGCTTGACACCCTGATCGGGGAAGGGAGCCTGGAGTTGTCGGCCGGCGAAAAACAACTTCTCGCCTTTGCCAGGGTTCTGTGCCGGGACCCGGTTGTCCTGGTCCTGGACGAGGCGACCGCCTCGGTCGACACCGCCACCGAAAACATCCTGGAGCTGGCCATTGCAGCCAGTTTTGAAAACCGTACTTCCCTGGTCATCGCCCATCGGCTGTCAACCGTCCGCCGGGCCCACAGGATTGTGGTCATGGACAGGGGCAGGATACGGGAGCAGGGCACCCATGCCGAATTGATGGCCCGGGGAGGGCTGTACAGCACCCTGGTCGGGCTTGACCTGCAGGCCGGGGAAACGGCGGTGCCGGAAGTTGTGGAGCGCGGCGGCCGGTAAATCCACAGTTCACGGCCCCACCGTGAATGTTCCCGGCCGGGGGGCGCCGGCCGTCCGCGAGATCCGGGCCGGCCGGTCCTTACCGGCCGAGGGGCCGGGTCTGCTGCACCTTCTTCGGCATGGCGGCCCGGAGGTTGTCGGCCTGCGGGTTGGCGACCGCCTGGTTGATGAGAATATCGGCCAGCATCACATCCTTGCCGTAGTAAGTGGAATTCCATTCATACCGGGGGGCGATCACCGCCCCTTCCACGGAAATTCCCCCATACACTCCCCTGGAGCGGCCATAGGCGAGAATATCGACAAGCTGGGCCTTGGCCGTGGCGCCGACGGGGCCGGCGGCAAGCGCTATGTCCCCGCCCAGCTTGAATCCCGTGGACAGCATGGCCTGCATGCCCCTGGGGGTCATGATCATCAGGATGATTTCGGAAACATCGGCCCCTATCTGCAGGCCGAAGGAAACCGAGCCCATGGTATAGAAGGCCGGTGAACTCCAGGCGCCGGTCCCCGCATCCTGGGCCAGAAGGACGCCGCTGCCACCGGACCCGCCGACGAAGAACCCGCCCCGCAGCATCTGGGGGACGATCAATATCCCCTGGGCGTTGCCGACATTGGCACGAAACCAGTCCATATTGGGATCGACCATGAAGCTCTTGAAGACGGCTTCGCTCTTGATAACCAGCTCCTCCGGCCTGGAAAAATCCTGGGCGTGCGCGGCCGCCGCCGTTGCAGTCATTGCCAGCAGAGCGGCCAGAAGAACAAGGGGGTGCAAACAGTGTTTTTTCATGATCCGCATGTGAACCCTCCCGATTGTGCAAACGGTGTTTCCTTTTTTTTCAATGTATCGCATAGTCCCGGATTGTACAAGGAACAGGAACAGGCGCGCGTGACAGTGCGGCTACGGCACGACCGGGGAAAGGCGGAAAAGGGGCGTTCAGGCCGGTCGCTGGAGGACACAGCCGTTCTCGCCCCCTTTTCGGAGGGAGGGCCCGGGCGTGCCCGAACAGGCAGACCCGGGGGAAAAGTGGGGATCAGTCGACTGGAAAGAAGTGTTCCTTTTCCGCTCCGCATTTGGGGCAGACCCAGTCATCGGGCAGGTCCTGAAAAGCAGTGCCGGGCTCGATGCCGTTTTCCAGGTCGCCCTCGGCCGGATCGTAGATGTAGCCGCAGGGGCATTCGAACTTCTGCATGGTCGTCTCCTTCATTTTTTTTTGGGGGCAAGAGAACGGGGTCCGTTCCGACGGTTATTCGTAATAATAACGATTTTCATTTAATTTGCAAGGCCGGTTTGCCGGGAAGCGGGAAAAACGGCAAACGGCCGGCGGATACGACAGATTGAATCTTTGCCGGATTGACGGTACAATACCAGGACCCATGTGCTGTTTGCCCGGGTGATGAGAAGAGAGGAGAAAAAAATGCTGCTGCGCCTGCGCGCCATCGTTCGCTGCCTGCTGCCCGTGCTGATCGGCGCGGCCGTTCTTCTGCCGGGAAACCATGCGGCCGCGATTGATGCGGCGCTTCCCGGTGATCGGGAGCGGGCCAGAGACATTCTCGAAACCATCGATGATCTGTGGCGGTCGACTTCATCGGCCGCCAGGCTCCGGATGGTCGTGACAACCGCGCAGTACACCCGGACATTGGTCATGGAGGGCTGGACCAAGGGCAAGGAGAAGTCCCTGATCAGGATCATCTCGCCGCTCAAGGAAAAGGGAACCGTCAGCCTCAAGGACGGCAATACCATGTACACCTATCTGCCCAAAACCGACCGGGTCATCCGCCTCACCTCAGGGATGATGATGGGATCCTGGATGGGCAGCCACTTCACCAACGATGACCTGGTGAAAGATTCACGGCTTGCCGATGATTATGAACCGTCCCTGACCTTTGAGGGCCCCCGCGGCGGCGAGAAAGTCATTGAGTTTGAACTGCTGCCCAAACCGGACGCCCCGGTTGTCTGGGGCCGGATCGACATGGTGGTCCGAACCGCGGACCTGCTGCCCCTTTCCGCCCGTTATTACGACGAGGACATGGTCCTGGCCCGCACCCTTGATTTCATGGACATCAGGGAAATGGGCGGCAGGATGCTGCCTGCCCGGCTGCGCATGGTGCCGGCGGACAAGCCCGCCGAGTTCACCGAGCTGACCTATCTGGACATCGAATTCGACATCGATGTTCCCGATTCCCTTTTTTCCCTCATGCAGCTTCGCAGAATGTGAGCCCATGCTGGTACTGAAACTGGCCGGCAAGAACGTAGTGCGCTACCGGTTCAGGAGCCGGGTGACCATCGGCGCCATGGCGTTTGCCGGCGGCATCATGATTTTTTACGCAAGCCTTCTGGAGGGATGGCTCGGCGCCATGGAGACCAACGCGGTGGCCATGGAAATGGGCGAACTGCAGATCCATGCCCCGGACTATCTGCTTGATCCGGACCTCTACAAGCTGATCGAGGATGAACGGGCTGTCCTTGAACGGGCGGCGGCCGCCGGTTTTTCGGCTGCGGCCCGGCTGCTTGGCGGAGGATTGGCGGCCGCCCATGAAAATTCAACCGGGGTGAACATCCGGGGCGTCGATGCCGCCGAGGAACAGGTCGTCCGGCTGCACCGCCATGTCCGAAGCGGGGAGTGGCTGGCACCGGGGGTGACCGGGGAAGTGGTCATCGGCCAGCAGCTGGCCACCATCCTCGGCGTCCAACCGGGAAACGAAATAGTCCTTATCGGGCAGGCGGCGGACGGCTCCATGGCCAATGACCTGTTCATCGTCCGCGGGGTGTTGAAGTCGGTGGGGCAGGGCATCGACCGGGCCGGGGTTTTCATGGGCGCCCGGGATTTCCGGGAATTTTTCGCGCTCCCCCGGGGCGTGCATGAAATCGTGCTGAAACGCAACGATTCCTCCGTGCCCCTGGATCGGGCCACCCGGGACCTGGCCGCCGGATTTCCGGACCTGGAGGTGCAAAACTGGCGGCAGCTGCAGCCGACCCTGGCCCGGCTCCTGGACCTGTCCGATGTGTCGCTGGTGATCATGCTGCTGATCACCTATGCGGCCGTCGGGATGCTGACCATGAACGCCATGCTCATGGGTGTCTTTGAGCGCATCCCGGTGTTCGGGGTCATGAAGGCCGTCGGCTTTTCGGGGCCCAGGCTCTTCGGACTGATCTTTGCCGAGACCCTGATTCAGGTGACCATTGCCTCTCTGCTCGCCGCCGCCGGCGGTCTGCCGCTCGCCCTGTATTTTGAGCGCCGCCCCATCGATTTTTCCTTTTTTCTCCGCGAGTCCTCGACCATTGCCGGCATAGCATTCGAACCCCAGTGGTATTGCCTGGTCACTCCGGCCAGCGTCCTGCTGCCGTTGGCCTGCCTGTACGCGGCCGCGCTGCTGTCCATCTGCTACCCGGCGGCAAAGGCGGCCCTGATCAGTCCCGTGCGGGCCATACATCATACCTGAGCGGAGCGGGCAACGTGCAACTCAATATGCTCGCCTGGCGCTCGCTGTCCAGAAACAGGCGCCGGACCCTGATCACCGGATTTTCCATAGCGTTCGGCATCTTTCTCGCCGTCACCTTCACCGGTTCCGGGGATTATTCGTACACCAGCATGATCGACACCGGCGCGGCGATGGGGCAGGGCCATGTCAGCGTGGCGGCGGTGGGGTACAATGCCCGGCCGGCCCTGTCCCGCTGGCTTCCGGATCCCGGGCCGGCCATGGAGATTGCCCGCGGCCAGGCGGCGGGAGTGTATCCCCGCATCATGGGCCAGGGGATGTTCGCGGCCGGGGCCAGGAACGTCGGAGCCGTGTTCCTGGCCGTTGACCCGGCCCGAGAGCATGCCGGCCATAATTATTTTGTCCGCTCCATTGTCGAGGGGGAGCTTTTTGCGGAGGGAGACGGCCGGGGAGCGGTGATCGGCGCCGGAATGGCCGAAAAACTGAACCTGCGCCCGGGGAAGAAGGTCATTCTCACCGTCACCGACCGGGACGGCCAACTGACCAGCGAACTGTTCCGGGTCAGTGGGATTTTCCGGACCGGGGACCGTGCCGCTGATTCCGGCTTTGTGCTGCTGCCGCTGGATCGGGTCAGGCGGACCCTGGGCTACGGGACCGGCGGGGTCACCTTTGTCGCCGTCTACCTGGACGATCAGCGGAGGGTCAATGAAGTGGCCGCCGAGCTGGCCCTGCGCCTTACCTCCCGGCAGGACGTCGAGGTCCTGACCTGGCGTGAAACCCAGCCCGACCTGTCCGGCCTGATCGCCGTCGACCGGTTGTTCAACTATCTCCTGCAGCTCCTCGTCGGCATGATTATCGCCGCCGGCATTCTCAATACCATGCTGATGAGCGTACTTGAGAGGAGGAGGGAGCTGGGAATCATGATGGCCCTGGGGATGACCCCGGGTCAGGTCGTCCGCCTGGTCCTCATCGAATCCTTCTGGCTCGGCTGCCTCGGGGTGGTGATGGGGATAGTGCTGACCGCGCCCTGGTTCCACTACATGAGCCAGACGGGGATCGACCTCAGCAGGCTGATCGGGCAGGAGTACAGCGCCGCCGGCGTCCTTGTCGATCCGGTGATGAAACTGAGGCTGTACAGGGAAAGCGGCGCCGCCATACTCGCCGCCGTGTTCACGCTGACGCTGGCTGCCGCGGTGTATCCAGCCATTCGGGCCGGCCGCATCATGCCGGTGGATGCCATCAAAGAGAAGTGACATGGGGGATGACATGATCGTCCGGCTCGCCGGGGTAAGCAGGGTCTACATGCAGGGCAATATCGAGGTCAGGGCCGTGGACAATCTCGATCTCACCATCAGGGAAGGCGAGTTCAGCGCCCTCTGCGGACCTTCCGGGTCCGGCAAAACAACCATTCTCAATCTCATCGGGGCGCTGGACGCGCCGACCTCGGGCACGGTGTTTCTCGAGGGCAGAGACCTGTCGGCCCTGGGCCGCGGGGAGCTTTCCCGGTTGCGGCGGGACCGGATCGGTTTCGTGTTTCAGGCCTATAACCTGGTGCCGGTGCTGACCGCCTATGAAAACGCCGAATTTGTTCTGGCCCTGCAGAACGTTCCGCCGCCGGAGAGAAGGAAAAGGGTCATGGCGGTCCTGGAGGAGGTCGGCATGGCCGACTACATCGACCGCCGACCCGATGAACTTTCCGGCGGCCAGCAGCAGCGGGTGGCCATTGCCCGGGCGGTTGTCTCGGAACCGGCGATCGTCCTCGCCGATGAGCCCACCGCCAATGTCGACACCGAGGCCGCTGATACCATTCTTGACCTCATGGAGCGGCTCAACAGGAACAAAGGGGTGACCTTTCTCTTCTCCACCCACGACCAGCGGGTCATGCGCCGGGCCGGCCGGCTGGTCCGCCTGCGGGACGGCCGGCTGGAGGCCGATGAGGCCGTGCCATGAAAATTTTCCTTTTTGTGCTGGGAGCGGGATTGGCAACAGTCTCCCTGTTGCTGCCGCCCTCTCCGACAATGGGGTTTTACCAGGCTGAGGCGGGAGACCACACCCTTCACCTCACCGGTTCCGTCAGCGCCGGTCTGGGCCGGGCCCTTTACCCCGACGTTCCTCAACTGTACGCGGAACGGGGCGATACGGCCTGGAGCGGCGACGTCCGCCTTCTTGCCGACGCCTTTAAGGCAGACACCCTGCGGGCCGGTGTCAACATTCTCCAGTTTTACCATTCGACCCCGCCGTTTTCCCGGGGAGGCGAAGTGTTCGATGTCCGGGACGTCGAGCGGAGCGGGCTGTTCTTCCTGTCGGAGCACCAGGGCGCTCATACGCAGGCCGGCCTGGTCCTTGATGCCTTCCGGCTGGCCTGCGGCGGCGGGCGGAATGAACTTGTCGTCGGCCGCCAGCCGGTGAGCCTGTCGGTGACGTTTTACTTCTCCCCCAACGATTTTTTTGCCCCCTTTGCGCCGCAGACCTTTTACCGGGTCTACAAGCCCGGTGTCGACGCGCTCCGGTTCGAACGGCGGTTGTCCAACCTGTCACAGCTCACGGTTATCGGGGTCCTGGGGTATGAACGGGACCCGCAGGCGGACAGCGGCTGGAGCAGGTCGCCCGACTGGGACCGGACCTCGGTCCTTGGGCGCTATGTCCTGGACGCCGGGGGTTTCGAATGGGGGGCGCTGGGCGGCGTGGTCCGGGACAGTCCGGTTGCCGGGGCGTCCCTGCAGGGGGAGTTGTTTCACTGGCTCGGCATCCGCGCCGAGGGGCATTACCTTGACAGCCGGCAGGAGGACCGGGCGGGGGGATTGATGGTGAACATCGGCCTGGAGCACCAGTTCAGCGGCAACCTCACCATCCGGCTGGAACAGATGTACAACGAGGGGGGATATTCTTCCGCCGCTCAGGCCCAGGCGGACCTGCTGGCCGGCACTGGTCGCTCCGGTTATCTGGGCCGGCAGTACACCGCGTTGAACATCGGCTATGAATTTACCCCGCTTCTCCGGGCTGAAATCCTTCACCTTCGCAACTGGACGGACGGTTCCCGCGCCACCTCCCTGTATGGGGTCTATTCCCTGTCCGACGAAGCGGAACTGGCTCTGACCGTGACCATCCCCGCCGGCGACGCCGCCGGCGGCAGAACCCCGCCGGCGGAATTCGGGGTGCAGCCGGTATGGTGCGCGCTGGTGTACCGGCACTATTTTTAGCCGGCCGGCCGATGTATTTATTCTTGACATGGGCAGGTGTTTTATAGTTATATTAGCAATTCTTCTGACCAGATTATATTGACGTGTGATTGCATAGACGGAGGAATCTCATGTACGCTATTATTCGCACCGGTGGAAAACAGTATCAGGTTGCGGCCGGTGATACCCTGCGGGTCGAGAAACTGCAGGGCAATGTCGGTGATACCATCGAGTTGGCCGATATCCTGATGGTGGTTGACGGTGAAAACGTCAGGATCGGCACGCCGGTTCTCGACGACGCCAAGGTCACGGCGAGGATCGCGGAGCAGGGCCGGGCAAAAAAGGTCGTGGTTTTCAAAAAGAAGCGGCGCCAGGGCTACCGGGTCAAAAAAGGCCACCGGCAGCAGTACACGGCGCTGACCATTGAGGAAATTTCAGCCAAGTAACACAACGCAAGGGGTTTAGGCATGGCACATAAAAAGGCGGGCGGCAGTTCCCGTAACGGCCGCGACAGCAAGGGACAGAGACGGGGCGTAAAAAGGTTCGGCGGCCAGGCGGTCCGGGCCGGCAATATCCTGGTGCGCCAACTGGGAACCAGGATTCACCCCGGTGAGAATGTCGGCTGCGGCAGGGATTACACCCTTTTTGCAAAAGTGGACGGTGTGGTCCGCTACGAATCCTTCGGCAGCAACCGGAAGCGGGTGAGCGTCTATCCGGAATAGTTGCCGCCGGCTCCACCCGGCAGGGGTATCTGCCGGGCTGACACGGGCCGATTCCCGGGAACATATACTCGACCTCAAGCGCGCTTGACGGTCGAGTTTTTTTTTGGATGTGGTGATGGCTTTTGTCGATGAGGCCAAATTTCAGGTAAAAGGGGGAGACGGCGGCAACGGCTGCGTCAGTTTCCGGCGGGAGAAGTTTGTCCCCCGGGGCGGCCCCAACGGCGGCGACGGCGGCGACGGGGGCAGCGTCTACCTGGAGGCGGACCCCCGCAAAATTTCGCTGCTTGATTTTCGCTACGCATCCCATTTCAAGGCGGAACGGGGTCAGAACGGGGCCGGCAAGGACATGCACGGCCGCAGCGGCCGGGACTGCATTGTCAAGGTGCCCGTGGGATCGGTGATCAGGGACGCCGAGAGCGGTGAGGTGCTGGCCGATCTGACGGAGCCCGGCGCCAGGTACCTGGCCGCCCGCGGCGGCAGGGGCGGGCTCGGCAACAGCCGGTTCGCCACCTCCACCAACCGGGCGCCGCGCAGGGCCACCCCGGGCGGACCCGGCCAGGAGCGCTGGCTCAGAATCGAACTGAAGCTGCTGGCCGACGTGGGCCTGATCGGGCTGCCCAACGCCGGGAAGTCGACCCTGCTTTCGAAGCTGTCCGCCGCCAACCCCAAAATTGCCCCCTATCCCTTTACCACCCTGTCCCCGCAGCTCGGCGTTCTGCGGCTGGCAGACGGGACTTCGCGCATAATCGCCGATATCCCCGGCCTCGTAGAGGGGGCCCACCAGGGCATCGGGCTCGGGCACCGGTTTCTGCGGCACATCGAACGGACCTCGATTCTCCTGCACGTTGTCGACTCCAGTACCGGCGTGGATCGGCCCCTGGCGGACTTCCGCGTCCTGGAAAACGAGCTTGCGGCGTATAACAGCGAGCTTCTCAAGCGGCGATATGTTATTGTCCTGAACAAGATCGACCTGGTCGATGCGGCCCGCCTTGCCGAGCTGCGGCAGCGTTTCTCCCGGGAGGGGCTGCGGACGGTTGCGGTTTCGGCCCTGACCGGGCAGGGGCTGGACAGCCTGACCGAACTGCTGACGGATATCCTGGACGAGGAGGAAGCGGGAAAAAATGACTTTTCAGGTCAATAAGGATGACGGGCTCTATTATCGTCAAACCCTCTTTGACCGGGCCAAACGGGTCGTGGTCAAGGCCGGCAGCGCTGTTCTGACCGACTGCCACGGCCTGAAAACGGAGGTCATCGACAATCTGGCCCGGGAACTGACCTTTCTGCGCAGCACGGACCGGGAGGTCATCCTGGTCAGTTCCGGGGCGGTTGCGGCAGGCCGGCAGCGGCTGGGGCCGGGCCGGAAGTCCGGCGGAGGCCTCAAGGTCAAACAGGCCTTGGCGGCCATGGGGCAGGGACTGCTGATGCAGGCCTACGAGCAGGCGTTCGGGGGTCAGGGCCAGAAGGTCGCCCAGGTCCTGCTGACCCATGCCGACCTGTCCAGCCGCGACCGCTACCTCAATGTCCGCAACACCATCCTGACGCTCTTTGAATTCGGCGTCATACCCATCATCAACGAAAACGACACCGTTTCGGTCGAGGAACTCCGGTTCGGCGACAACGACACCCTCGGCGCCCTCATTGCCAACATGATCGGGGCGGATATGTACATCATCCTCACCGATGTCGACGGCCTGTATACGGCCAGTCCCGGCGACGACCCCGACGCCCGCCCGGTATACACGGTGGCCAGGATCAATCGAGAGGTCGAGGCGATGGCTGGGCACTCCCACAGCGCTCTCGGCACCGGGGGGATGCAGTCCAAGATCCGCGCGGCCAAGATGGTGGCGGCCTGCGGCGGCAGCTCGTTCATCGGGCCGGGCAACAGGAAGGATATCCTCAAGGATCTGTTCAGCGGCAACATGGTGGGGACCTTCTTCCTGCCCAGCCCGGAGAAGATCAGGAGCCGGAAGCACTGGATAGCGTATGTCCTGCGGCCGCAGGGCTATTTTGTCCTGGACGGCGGCGCCTGCCGGGCGATCGTTCAGGGCGGGAAAAGTCTGCTGCCGTCCGGCATCCTGGAAGTGAGCGGCAGTTTCGGGGTCGGCGCCCCGGTGCAGTGCCGGGACACCGCCGGCAGGATCATCGCCGCGGGCCTGACCAACTACGCCGCGGAGGACATTGCCAGGATCAAGGGGCATAACAGCCGTGAAATCAAGAAGATTCTCGGATTCAGCGACAGCGAGGAAGTTATCCATCGGGACAACCTTGTGCTGCTGAACAATGAGCAGGAAGTCGATGCAATACCAGTCAGTACCGGAGAGGGAGGAAAAGAGCGATGGACAGCAGGCAGATAGAGAACACGGTAGTCGAAATGGCAAAACAGGCCCGCCGGGCTTCGCGTATTCTGGCCGCGGTGCCGTCATCGACCAAGGATCGGGTCCTGCTGCGGACCGCCGATGCCCTGATGCATCGGCGTGATGAACTCGTGGTTGAGAATGAAGTCGACCTTGCCAACGGCCGGGCCAAAGGCATGTCCGCCGCCATGCTTGACCGGCTGGCGCTGACCGACAGGGTTATTGAATCGATGGCGGCGGGATTGCGGGAGGTGGCCGCCCTGCCCGATCCCGTCGGCGGGGTGGAAAGCATAAAGCGGCGGCCCAGCGGCATCATGGTCGGCCGCATGCGCGTTCCCCTGGGGGTGGTGGGGATGATCTACGAATCCAGGCCCAACGTGACCATCGATGCGGCGGCCCTCTGCCTGAAATCCGGCAATGCCGTCCTCCTGCGCGGCGGATCCGAGGCGCTTCTTTCCAATCTGGCCCTGGCCGGAATTCTGCGGGAGTCACTGGCGGCGGAAAACATTGATCCGGCAGCGGTCCAGGTCATCCCGGTCACCGACCGCACGGCGATAAACATCATGCTGGCCCAGGAAGAGTACATCGACCTCATCATTCCCCGGGGCGGGGAGGGGCTTATCCGGTTTGTCGCCGAAAACTCGAGGATCCCGGTTCTCAAGCACTACAAGGGAGTCTGCCATGCCTATGTCGACCATGATGCCGATGTGGACATGGCCGTGCGCATTGTCATGAACGGCAAGACCCAGCGGCCGGGGGTGTGCAATGCCCTGGAGGGTCTCCTGGTGCACGCGGATATTGCCGGTGCTTTTCTGCCGGCCGCGGCGGCCCGACTGGCGGCGGCCGGGGTCGAACTGCGGGGCTGCCCCCGGAGCCGCGCCCTGGTTGCCGGAATGACGCCGGCGGCCGACAGCGACTGGGGAACGGAATTTCTTGATCTGATCCTGGTGGTCAAGGTGGTGGAGGACATGGACGAGGCCATGCGCTATATTCAGGAGTACGGCTCCCAGCATACCGAGGTCATCGTCACCCGGTCCTATGCCAATGCGCAGCGGTTCCTGCGGGAGGTGGACGCCTCGGCGGTGATGGTCAACGCTTCCCCCCGGTTCAACGACGGCGGCCAGTTCGGCCTGGGGGCGGAGATCGGCATCTCCACCACCAAGCTCCATGCCTACGGCCCCATGGGGCTGGAGGAATTGACGACCCGGAAATTTATCGTCTACGGTGACGGGGAAGTGCGGTCGTAGTCGCGGTGCGCACCTGCGGGAAAATGGAGCGGATCGGCATACTGGGCGGCACCTTCGATCCGGTGCACCTGGGGCATCTTGCCGTCGCCCGTACCGTTCGGGAGCGCTATGGCCTCGATCTTGTCCTGTTCATTCCGGCTCCCAGTCCCCCTCACAAGGACCGTGAACTGACGCCCTTTGCCCACCGGATGGCCATGCTGGATGCGGCCCTGGCCGATGATCCCGGTCTGCGGGCCTCCCCGCTGGAGGCCGAACGCCCCCCGCCTTCCTATACGATCGAAACCCTGGAGGAACTGCACCGCCGCCTCCCGGGCCGGAAGCTGTACCTGGTCATCGGCGCCGACATGTTCGTCGAAATCGAACTCTGGTACCGCTATGCTGAAATTTTCCTGCTCGCCGATCTGATCGTGGCGGCGCGGCCCGGTTTTTCCGTTGCGGCGGTGACTGCCAAGGTCGAGGCGCTGCCCGGGCGTTTCAGGTACGATGCCGAGCGCCGGATGTGGCATCGAGAGGACGGCTTCCGGATATTCTACGTGCCGGACATCGCCGTCCCGATATCGTCGTCGGAGATCAGGAAGCGGCTGGCCCGAGGCGGGTCGGTTGACAAACTGCTGCCGGCGGAAGTACTTGCGTATATCCGGCATCATGGCCTCTATGCTCGCCTTTCCCGATCGAAACCGGCGGGGAGGGAAGGGTGCGAACCAGCAAAGGGGTGATCATCAGTCGTGCGCTATCGAGCTGATCTGCATATCCATTCGCCCTTTTCCAGGGCGACGAGCAAGGCGGGCACCCTGCATGGCCTTGCCGCCTGGGCGGCGGTCAAGGGCATCGATGTGGTCGGTACCGGCGATTTCACCCATCCGGGCTGGCAGCGGCAGATCAGCGGAAACCTGGAGGAAGCCGAGCCCGGATTTTTCCGGCTCAAGGACCCGGGGAGCGAGGCGGCGGCCCGCGTCCTGCCCCCCGGCCTGGAAGCTGAGGCCAACGGTGTCCGGTTTGTCCTGTCCGCCGAGATCAGTTCGATTTATAAAAAGGACGGGCGGGTCCGCAAGGTGCACACTGTCCTGTTCGTCCCGGACATGGATTCGGTCCGGAGGATCTCCGCCACCCTTTCCGGCATCGGCAACCTCGAATCCGACGGCCGTCCCATCCTCGGCCTCGACTGCCGCGATCTGCTGGAAATCCTGCTGGAGAAGGCGCCCGAGGGCTTCCTGGTGCCGGCCCATGTCTGGACTCCGTGGTTTTCGCTGTTCGGTTCCAGATCAGGGTTTGATGCCATCGAAGAATGTTTCGGCGACCTGACCGGCCATGTTTTCGCCCTGGAAACCGGCCTTTCCTCCGATCCGGACATGAACCGTCTCATATCCGCCCTGGACCGGTTTTCCCTGATCTCCAACTCCGACTGCCACTCTCCGGCCAAGCTGGGCCGGGAGGCCAATATTTTCACCACCGGGTTTGATTTTTATTCCCTGCGTGATGGTCTGCGTGAGCCCGTCGACGCCGACGGCCGGCAACGGTTCGCCGCCACCGTCGAGTTTTTCCCCGAAGAGGGAAAATATCACCTGGACGGTCATCGAAAGTGCGGAATCAGCCTGGAGCCGGTAGAAACAAGGAGAATGAAGGGCATCTGTCCGGTATGCGGCAATCCGCTGACCGTGGGTGTTTTGAGCCGGGTCATGGAACTGGCGGACCGGGAGCGGCCCCGTTATCCGCCCGCGGCCCCGGCGGTGTTCAGCCTTGTGCCTCTGCCCGAACTGCTGGGCGAACTCCTGGGAACCGGTCCGGCCTCCAAGCGGGTGAGCAATGCCTATGTCCGGCTCATCCGCCGCTTCGGCTCGGAACTGGACATCCTGCTGGAAACGGACACCGCCGCTCTCGCCGCCGAAGCGTCGCCGCTGCTGGCCGAGGCGGTGGCACGGGTGCGCACCGGCCGGGTCATCAGGAACGCCGGCTATGACGGGGTATACGGCACAGTCAGGGTGTTCAGCGACCAGGAGCGCAAGGAGTTCGGCGGCCAGATGCAGCTTTTCCATACCGGACCGGCGCGGACTGCGGCGCCGGCAAAAAAGGCCCCCCCTCCCGGCCCTGACCCGCCCGGGCCCCCCGTTGTCCCCGGGCCGGCTGCCTCCCGGGGGCTCAACCCGGAACAGGAGAAAGCGGTAGGCGCAGAGGCCCGGCATATCCTTGTCAATGCAGGTCCCGGGACCGGAAAGACCCATACCCTCGTCCAGCGGGTTGTCCGCCATGTCCGGCAGGGCAGAACCCCCTGCACGGTCATCACCTTTACCAACCGGGCGGTCGATGAACTGCGGCAGCGGCTGGATGCGGAGCTCGGCAGAGCTCCCGGTGTCGTTGCCGCCACCTTCCACGGATACTGCCTGCTGTGGCTGCGGCGTTCGACGCCGGATCTTCAGGCTGCCGGCCCCGAACTGCGGCGTTTCCTCCTGGGAACGCTCCATCCGCAACTGTCCTCCCGGGAACTCGCGGAACTCGACGGGGACATAACCTCCTTTCTGCAGTCGGCCCCGGACACCGATGCCGGCGTTCCAGCCGCCATGACCCGGTATTTCGAACGCCTTGCAAGAGAGCAGCTCATCGATCTCGAGGCAGTGGTGCCGGCGGCCATGACCCTGCTCAAAAGGGGAGGTCCCGCCGCCGAGGTCATGCGCCGGGAAACCGGCCGGCTGTTCATTGACGAGTTTCAGGACCTGAACCGGAGCCAGTATGAACTTGTCCGGCTGCTGGCTGCAACCGTGCCGGTTTTCGCCATCGGCGATCCGGACCAGGCCATTTACGGTTTCCGCGGCTCCAGCCCCGGCTGGTTCTTCCAATTCATCCATGATCTGCAGCCCGAACAGCATGCGCTTTATCGCAACTATCGCAGTGATGCGGTGATCGTCAGGGCCGCCGGAGCGGTCATTTCCCGCAGCCAGCGCCGTGGTTCCGCCGGGCAGTGCGAATCGCTCACCGGCCGCACCGGCGTCATTTACAGCATGACGGCGGATTCGCCGCGGGCGGAGGCTGCCGCCATCGTCCGGGAGATCGAGGCCGCCGTCGGCGGCACCTCCCACAGGGAAATCGACCGGATGCGGCAGACCCGTCACGGTCCGGCGGCCCTGTCCGATATTGCTGTTCTGTACAGGACCGGTCGTCAGGCAGGGATGATTGCCGACGCGCTGATCGGTCACGGCTTCCCTGTCCAGGTCGTTGACCTGGTTCCCTATTACCGCACCGGTCCGGCTCATCCTCTGTACCTGTGGACCCTTCTTGCCGCCGGGCTGGAGGAAGGTTCCGACCTGCTCGCCCTGATGGGGAAGGAGAAAGGGAGCGCCCAGGCGGCGGCCGCGGCTGAACAGTGCCTGGCCGGTGTGATCCGCGCGCCCATGGATGTTCTGCTGCGGAACAGGGATGAGCTTCCGGCTGCGCTGCAGGCCGTGCTCTTCGATATGGCGTCCACCGTGGAAATGATGCGCGAAACGGCGCGGACCGAGGGGGTGGCTGCCGCATTGCGCGGGCTCCTGCCCCGATATGGAACGGACCCGGCGAACGAAGACGTGCTCCGCCTGTTGTCGCTGGCGGACAATTTCGGTGCCTCCCTGGAGGCCTTTGCCCTTCATCTCCGGCACTACAGCGATACGGTCATCTACGATGAACGGGCCGAGGCCGTAACGCTCATGACCCTGCACGCATCCAAAGGGCTGGAATTCAAAATCGTCTTCATCGCCGGTGTCGAAGAAGGGCTGCTCCCCCTGTCGCCGAAGACTTCCTTCTCCGAGGCGGAGGAGATGGAGCATGTCGAAGAGGAGCGCCGGCTGTTTTATGTAGGCATGACCCGGGCCGAGGAAATATTGTACCTGAGCCGGGCCGAAAAGAGAAATCTCCGGGGCGGAGTGGTCAGGCAGGAGCCTTCCCGCTTCATCGCAGAGATACCCGCCCCGCTGATTACCCCTTTCCAGGGGCGGAAAACGTCCGGTAGGCGCAAAAGCCGGGCACAACAACTCTCCTTGTTTGAGTAGCCATGTCGGAACAACACGATCATTTTCAGGCGGAAATTGCCGAATTGCAGGAAACTGTCGCCGCTCTCCGGAAAGAGAATGCCATGCTCATGAATTTCTCCCGGCAGGCGGACAGGGCCAACAAGGCCAAAAGTGATTTTCTGGCCATGATCAGCCACGAGATCAGGACGCCCATGAACGGGGTGATCGGGCTCACCGAATTGCTTCTGGACACGGAGCTCGACCCCAAGCAGCATCACTATGCCGGCCTCATCCTGAGTTCCGCCCGTCACCTGCTGGCCCTGATCAACAGCCTGCTCGACTTCAGCAAAATCGAAGCGGACATGATGGAACTGGAGATCAATGAGTTTGATCTGCAGGAGATGGTCGATGAGCTCATGACTCTGTATGCTGTCTCCGGCCAGAAGAAAAATCTCCACATCTATGCCGAGACAGACCCCCGGGTCGAAGGAAGATTTGTCGGCGACAGTTACCGGATCCGCCAGATTCTGATAAATTTTCTCGGCAACGCCATCAAGTTTACGGAAGTGGGGGAGGTTGTCCTCAAGGTGAGCAGCGGTCCGAGCGGCCAGGGCGGAGAGTTCCTGCGGTTCGAGGTGCGGGACAGCGGGTCCGGCATTCCCCCTGACAAACTGGATCTCCTTTTCAAGCCCTTCTCCCAGTTGGACAACTCCTCGACCCGTCGGTACGGCGGAACCGGACTCGGCCTTTCCATCTGCCAGAAGCTGGTTGGACTGATGGGGGGCGAAATCGGGGTCACCTCGGTCCCGGACCAAGGTTCCGCCTTCTGGTTCACGCATCCCCTGGTGAGGGCGGTCGAACGGTCGGAGAACAGGGAAGAGAAGGAAAAAGGGCCCGCAGCTTCCCCCGGAAGCACCAACGGGAACCGGGAAGTGGCCCGTGGGGCCGGCGGGACGGATGGCGCCCGGGGAAACGGCAGCCGGACCTCGGAAAGGAAAAGTGCGGCCGGCGGAACCGATACTCCGCCCTGTATTCTGATCGTCGAGGATGAGGAGACCAACCGTTTTGTCCTGCGGACGATCCTCGAAAAGGCCGGCGCCGAGACCGCCATTGCCAGAAACGGCAGAGAAGCAGTGGAGGTGACCGGCGGAAAACGGTTCGACCTTATTTTCATGGACTGCCAGATGCCCGTCATGGACGGATTCGAGGCAACGGAAAGAATACATGCCGCCGCCGACGCAGCCGGGGTCTCCCGGCCCCGGATCATCGCCCTGACCGCGGATGCCACGGATGCAACCCGCAGGCATTGCAGGGAGGTCGGCATGGTTGATTACCTGGTGAAGCCGATAGATTTTGCCAGACTGCAAGGGGTCGTTGATACCTGGCTGCCCGAAGGGAATCTGTCAATAGTTGCCGGAGGACACCAGGTTGCGAGTGATGACGGTGGGACCGTGGAGCCGGAAGGCCTGTCGGAGTCGAACCAGATAGACAGGCAGGTGCTGATCAATCTGCAACAGATCGTCGGCGATGTCCGGCCCGTCATCCGTGTTTTTCTGGAGACCCTGCCGAAACGGCTCGGGCGGCTGGAGGAAGCAATCGGCCGGGAAGACTTCGAGGGTGCGCGGGCGGTTGCCCATACCCTGAAGGGCAGCAGCAGCCAGTTCGGAGGGCTGTATTTTTCCAATCTCTGCCTGCGGATCGAAACCATGGCCGGGAAAAGAATTCTTTCCGGGACGGACATCCTGCTGGAAAAAATCAGGCCGGCTGCGGACAGGCTGGTGGAATTTCTTACCGAAGAACTTGATAAAAAATAAGTTTTACCCCAGAATAACATATGGCACTGATGCTCAATCCCCGATGATAATCATTCCCTGACCAAGGCAGAAACTGTTTATGAGCCTGACAACCCTGAAAGGAAACAACTCCATTCTCATCGTCGATGACGATGAAATACTCCGCATGCTCCTCAGGCAGTTTCTCGAAGGAGAAGGATACCAGGTTTCGGAAGCGGACAACGGCACCCAGGCCCTGGATATGTTAACCTCCGCCGCCTTTGATCTGGTGATCATGGATATAGCCATGCCGGGGATCGACGGGCTCTCCGCCTGCGAACAGATAAAGTCGGCGCTGCCCGATCCTCCCCCGGTGCTGATGATCACCGCCCTGGAAGATGTGGAGTCCATCGACCGGTCCTTCAAGGCCGGTGCGGTGGATCTGATCCGCAAGCCCATCCAGTGGTCCGTACTGCGCAACCGGATCAAGTATATCATCAATGCCTATCATGCCCTCCGGGAAATAGAGGAGATGAGCCGCAATTACGAGATGATCCTGGAGGCCGCGGCAAACGGCATCTGCGGGATCAACGAGCACAGGCGGATCAGTTTTGTTAATCCGGCGGCCCAGAAGATGCTCGGTTTTGCCCAGGATGAAGTCATCGGCCGGCCGTATGGGGAAATCTTCAAGGCCTCCAAGCCGGGCAGCGATGATTTCGCGGTGGACTGCTGCCCCTTTTTTCAGGAATCGGCGCCCAAGGAATCGTTCCATTACGATGAGCTTCGCCTGGAGCGCAAGGATGGAACCAGCTTCCCCGTTGATTTCCGCTCAACCCCTCTGATCGAAGGGAAAAAGGTCGCGGGGGCGGTGCTGGTCTTCCAGGATGTGACGGAACGGCAGCAGGCGGCGGAAATGATCAGGTACATGGCAAATCACGACTCGTTGACCAACCTGCCCAACAGGAATTTCTGCAACAAAAGACTGCCCCAGGCCATTTCCCTCGCCAAGCGTCAGAACCGGATCGTCTGCCTCCTGTTCATCGATCTCGACCGGTTCAAGCCTATCAACGACAAATTCGGGCATGCTGTCGGCGACCGGGTCCTGCGCCGGGTGGCCGACCGTTTGAAAAAGATGCTTCGCGCCTCGGACAGCGTCTGCCGCCTTGGCGGCGACGAATTTGTCATTTTGCTGGAAAGCACTCAGTCCGTTGAAGGTGCCGAATATGTGGCGCAGAAGACCATCGAAACCCTCAATGAGCCCATTGTGGTCGAAGGGCATCAATGTTCGATCGGTGCGAGTATCGGCATCAGCATCTATCCCCACGACTGCCAGGACGCCAACACCATGCTGCAGCATGCCGACATCGCGATGTACGCCGCCAAGAAATTGGGGAGAAACCGTTTTCAGCGCTACGACTCCGATATCTTCCTCCGTTATTCATCGGCAATCGGATAATCCGCGGCCTGGTCCCTGGCCGGGGTCTTCACGACGGGGCAGGCCGGTCCTGTCAGGACAGTCCGTATTTTTTCAGCTTGCGCCACAATGAAACCCGGTCTATGGCGAGGTACTGGGCGGCAAGGGTTTTGTTGCCGTCCGTCTCTTTGAGGACCCACTGGATGTACGCCTTTTCCTGGTCCTCAAGGGACGGGATCCTCCCTTCGCTTGAGCGGCGGAACGTTTTGAATACCCTCCCCCGCAGATCGTCCGGCAGGTGCTCCAGCCTGATCGTGTCCTCCCCGGTCAGGGCCACTCCGCGCTCGATGATGTTTTCCAGCTCCCTGACGTTCCCCGGATATTCATAGTTGGTCAGGATATCGGCCACCTCCGGAGAGATGGCGGTGACATTCTTTTTCATCTCGACACTGTATTTATTGAGGAAATGGCGGATGAGGGCCGGGATGTCGTCTTTTCTCGCCGCCAGCGGCGGCAGGGTTATGGAAACGACATTGATGCGGAAATAGAGATCGTTGCGAAAATGTCCCAGTTGCACCTCCTCCTGCAGGTTTCGATTGGTGGCGGCAATGAAGCGGACGTCGACCCGGATCGGTCTGGTGCCGCCGACCCGGAGAACTTCCTTCTCCTGCAGGACCCGCAGCAGCTTTACCTGCATGGACACCGGCATTTCGGTGATCTCATCGAGAAAGAGGGTACCGCGGTCGGCCTGTTCGATGAGGCCGATTTTCAATGCATCGGCGCCGGTGAATGCCCCTTTTTCATGACCGAACAGTTCGTTGGTGAGCAGTTCTTCGTTCAGGGCGCCGCAGTTGATCGACAGCAAAGGGCCCTCCGTCCTGCGGCTGGAAGCATGAATGAACCGCGCCAATAATTCCTTGCCGGTGCCCGATTCCCCGTTTATCACGATGTTGCTGTCGCTGGAAGCCGCCTGGGCCGCCAGGGACAGGATGTTTTTCATCTGCTTGTTGGCCGTGATGATGCCCGATGTGTTTGCGTAGGCTTTCAGCTGCGATTTCAGGGTGATGTTTTCCCTTTTGAGGCGGACCTTCTCCAGGGCCTCCTTGACCACCTTGCGCACCTCGTCCAGCTTGAAGGGTTTGGCGATGTAGTGGTAGGCCCCGCGCTTCATGGCCTCGATGGCCGACGCCACCGTGGCATAACCGGTTATCATGATGACTTCCACGTCCGGATTGATCTCCTTGGACCTTTTCAGCACCTCCATGCCGTCGACCCGTTCCATTTTCAGGTCCGTCAGGACGAGATCGAACGGTTCCCTTTCGAGCAGTTCGACGGCCTCGGCGCCGCTCTGGGTGCCGAGGACGGAATAGCCTTCCTTCTTGAGGACGTGCATCAGGTTCTGCAGTGCGATGGCTTCATCGTCGACGACCAGTATCCTTGGTTCGTTGATCATTGGTTCAGCGGGCCTCCGGGAATCCAGATGATAAAGGTAGTCCCCTCGTTCAGACGGCTGTCCACGGTAATTTCTCCGCCGTGGCTCTCGATGATGTCGTGGACGATGAACAGGCCCAGTCCGGAGCCCTTGCCGACGTCTTTCGAGGTATAAAAGGGATCGAATATTTTTTTCAGGTCTTCGGGAGGAATGCCGGCGCCGTTGTCCGAGACAAGGATTTCCACCTCCCGGCGCTCCTCGCCGATGCATTCCCTGGCGGTTATCCAGATTCTGCCCTGTCCGCCGCAGGCATCAACTCCGTTTTTGATAAGGTTGAGGAACACCTGCTGCATGCGCTGCTTGTCGACCGATACCAGCAGGTTGTCGGGAATGTCGAGTTCAATCTGCATGGCACTCGGTATGTCGGAGCGCAGCAGCTTGATGGTTTCCTCTACCACCTCACGCAGGAGGATATCCTGCCGGCTGAAATCCCTGGTCCGGGAAAATTCCAGCAGGGTCCGGACGATATCCCGGGCCTTGTCGGTCTGTTCATCGATCTGGTTGACCATGGTCCTGAGAAATTCTTTTTCCGGATTGTCGATTTCTTCCCTGAGAATCTGGGCGGAGGTGGATATATTCGACAGCGGATTGTTGAGTTCGTGCGCCACCCCGGCCAGGAGGGTGCCCAGGGAGGCCAGTTTTTCGGACTGGACCATTTGCCGCTGCCGAAAACGGAGTTCGTTGTTCATGCGGGCAAAGGCCTGGAACAGGGAATTGATCTCCTCTTCAACCTTGCTTTCCGGCGGATCGACCATTTCCCCGTGGGCCACCTTCCTGGTGTATTCCTTCAGCAGTTTGAGCGAGGAGACGATTTTTTCCCTGATCAGGGTGATGAGGATGAAAAAGAGGAAAACCATTGCTCCGGTGGAGGAAAGAAGGACCGTCCTGCTGGTCCGCAGAAGCTTCTGAATGAACTCCTTCTCCCGGGCGGCGATCTCTTCGGCAAAAAGGGTCAGACTCTTGCCGGATTCGCGGATGGATTCCTGCAGGGCTTCCCGTTCGGGACTGTAGCTGGTCACGGGAAAGGAATGATTCAAAATATGCAGCCGGTCCATTTTCTCTTTGTAGGCGACCAGGAAAACATCGGGTTGATCATCCAGGATGCGGGTCTGCAGGGTGACAAAGATATCCTTGTTCAGCTCAATGGTGTCGAGCAGCCTGTCAAGGTATTCGATGTTGTCGTCGTAGTCCTCCTGCAGATGGTACAGGAAGTAATTTTTTTCATAGCGCCGCAGTTCCAGGGTAAGGTTCAGAAAATTATTTATTACCTCGACAAGATACAGTTTTTTTTCAACCTGATGGACCAGGGAGTAAAAAATGACGGCGGTGGCTGTCACCAGGACCAGAAAGGCGCTGAAACTGTAGGTGATCTTTTTCTGTATGCTGAGTGTGGCCGGCATAAGTCTGCGTCTCTGCACGGTATAGAGGGTGCTGTTTGGCGGGAAGGTACAACCTGCTGTTGCATATCGCAACATATTTTTTCCGGATCTCC
>Ga0209164_1000496_pt1 | contig 90768 bp, 80 predicted proteins | sample MTBNYHSulfiMetaG_FD_187458 | JGI IMG/M metagenome (GOLD analysis project Ga0209164, IMG submission 187458) | Enrichment culture microbial communities from rom New York Harbor, USA that are MTBE-degrading - MTBE-NYH (New York Harbor Sulfidogenic)... | ecosystem: Environmental > Aquatic > Marine >... | reverse complement strand
TTGGAACTGATTGGTTTCTCTCGAAGCGAAGCTTCATCTCAAACTCAAAGCGTCTTCTCGCTTTCTCGGTTCGCGCTCCGTCGGAGAACGGTGAACCGTTCAACAGTCAACCAGTTTCTCTTGCTCTTTCCTACCCGCGACGCCCAAACCCGAACCCCGGCTTCTGCTTTCCCCTCAAAACTCTTTCTGTTTCAAAAGACAATGTGGTATTCTATGGATGAAGCAATAGCTGCAGATTGTGTCGTAACTTGCACTAGAATGAAGCAAATACTGCATTTGGAGATGCATATATGGATTTTCTTTTCAGTTCGAACATACTTATCGACTTTTCACTTAAGAAGGCTCTGAAGGTTTTTGCGGAAGAGAAGATCTCTGGTGTAGAGATATGGGTTGAGCATCTGTGGAGAGACAAGAATGGCCTGTCAGAGATTAGGGATCTTCTGGACAGGCTCAATCTCAAACGAACCTTGCATTCCCCGAGTAGAGACGTAAATATCACCTCCTCAAATCCGGGAATCCGCAGAGAGTCGATGAGACAGACTGTCGAGGCGCTTGAGATCGCAGCTCTCCTTGGAGTCGAGGTTGTCACCATTCATCCCGGACACATGTCTTCTTCAAAAGATAGACCTGGCGACTACTTTGAAGTGCAGCTTGAGTCGTTTCAAGAGATTGCCAAGACGGCCAGGAAGCTAGGTCTCAAAGTTGCCATAGAGGTTATGGAGAAGAAACCGATGGAGATTATCACAGAACCGGAAGACCTCAATTCGTTGCTCGAGTATGCGGATTTCGATTGTATGGGTACTACCTTTGATGTTTCTCACGCCGCTTCGTGCTTCAAGAATGATGTCGATCAGGAGGTTCTAAATGGATTGATAGTTGATTACATGAGCAAGCTGCGGAAGATTTTCAACGTCCATGTTAGTAACGCCACTTTGACAAAGGTTCATACTCCGTTGCTTAGAGGAGAGTTCGATTTCTTTCCTGTTCTCAGGGAGTTGACGAGTATTTACGATGGGACGGTAACAATCGAGGGATTTGCACCGGGAGACGGTATGCAAGTTCTGCGAGAGAACAAGACCGTAACTTCCAGGTGGAAGGAGATGCTCGGAAATGCATGACAAAGAGTATCCGGTTCTTGAAGAACTAATCCGTGATCAATACGAGGAAGAGGGAATAACTGACTACTGGATAGAGCCTCTTGTATCCTGTAAAGGAAGGAGAGCTGTCGGCAGGATTTCCGACGGCGATACAGTTCTCTTTTGCTGCCGGAGAGGAGAGAGAGAAGTCCAATTGGCGGAAAGCTTTGTCGAAGATAAGTTTAAGCGCTTTCCCGTGAACCGTTTCAACCACCTCCAGTTTATTTCTCTAGTTGAATACCACGAGAAGTTTTCTCACATCAAGTCGATCATAGAACCCGTAAGGCCTTCGGTTACTTTGGGCAGATTGCTGAGCGAGGCGGGATTAAAACAGCTCTTGATAACTGAATCAGAGAAGGAGTCACATGTTACGTTTTTTTTCAACGGTCGAAGGAGCAGACTCTTTTCGGGGCAGGTTGCTGAGATAATCCCAAGCTGGAAGAACTTTGCAAGTCATCCCGAGATGAAAAGCGCGCAGATAGGCACTTCCGTTGTGAAGGCCATGGACAGATACGACTTCATCATTGTAAATTTCCCGGCAGGCGATGTGATTGGCCATCTGAATGAAATGGAGCTGAAGATCAAAGCGGCCGCTGAAATTGATGTAGCTCTTGGGAAGGTCTACAAGCAGGCAATCGCACTGGGCAGAACTTTAATTATCACAGCCGATCATGGATTGATGGAGAGGGGAATGAATGAGAACGGTTCTCCATCTGTTTCGCATACGACTGCCCCAGTACCGCTCATAGTTGTGAATCGTCAATTAGGAAAGCAGAACTACATTGCAGATAGTGGTTCACTCGCAGATATTGCTCCCACTATTCTTTCCCTTATGGGAATCGATAAACCGCCTGAGATGACGGGATCGTGCCTGATCCATGATATCCCTGTTTCCAGTGGCGTTGTGCTTGTAATACTTGATGGCTGGGGAGAAGGAAAGAAGGACCCGAGAATCAATCCGCTGGAAGCTGCCGAGACTCCGAATCTGGACTTCCTGAAGGAGAACTACCCATTTTCCAGGCTCAAGGCAAGCGAAGAGGCAGTTGGTCTTCCCGCTGGGAGAAGCGGAAACTCCGAGACCGGCCACCTTACGATGGGGGCCGGCAGAGTGATCGAGCAGGATGAGTTGAGACTTGTTAGAGAGATGAAAAGAGGGCTTGAGAACAACAAGATACTTAGAGATGCCATAACAGGAAGAGGAAGCGGGGCAACGGTTCATGCTATAGGAGTTCTTTCGGAGGCCAGTTCTCACGGCAACATCAGAGAGTTGCTTGAGATATGCAAGGCGGTCCGTCTGAATGGGGCGGAAAAGATATTTGTTCACCTGATACTCGACGGCAGAAGCGCTCCGCCCAGAAGTGCAGTCGATCTTCTGAAGAAATTCGGGGAGCAATTGGAGCAGTATGAAGTTGTCAGTGCAATGGGCAGAGGTTTTGCGCTTGACAGGAGTAAAGATTACGTTGGGAAAACAAAAAAAGTCTATGATTGTCTCGTGCGTGGCACAGGAAAGTGTTTCTCAAGTCTCTGAAGTATGGAGGATTTATGAACGAAAACATGAAAATCCTTGATAGAGTTCGCGAGGTTTACCCCTCTCTTTCGAAATCGCAGAGGCTGATCGCAGACAGTATTCTGGAAAACTGGGAGAACACGGCCTTCGTCTCTCCTAGAGAGCTCGGAGAGAGACTTGGAGTAAGCGAAACCACGGTAATAAGGTTTGCAAAGACTCTCGGATACTCAGGCTTCAGCGAGCTTAGAGAGCACAGTCAGAATTTGATCAAGGAGAAACTCACTCCCGCCGAGAAGATGTCTGCAACCGTTCAGAAGATCAAGTCCGGAGAGACAACATTCGATAGACTGCTCACAACAGAAGTCGAGAATTTGAAAGACGGCATATCCAAGGTATCCGCCGAAGAGTTCTATAAGGCGGTGGACTTGATAGAGAAAGCCCGGAGAGTCTTTATCGCAGGTCAGGGAGTTTCGGAAGCCCTCTGCAAATTTCTGGAATTCAGGTTCAGAAGGATGCAGATCGATACCAGGCCGGTTACCGTCGGTGGGAAGGCGTTCTATGAAACTCTGCTGTTAATGGATGACAGGGATGTTCTTTTTGGAATTGGCTTCTTTCGATGCTCGCAAGACATACTGAGATCTTTCGACTATGCAAGAAAGAAGGGCATACCTACTATAGCTTTGACTCACAGCAGCGTTTCAGAACTTGCACTCAAATCGGAAGTTACATTAGTTGCTAACAGAGGCCCCGTCTCACTGCTCAACTCACTAGTCGTACCCATGGCGATATTGAATGCTCTCGTTCTGTATATTGCCGAGAGAGACGAGGAGAAACTCAAGGCTCTAAAGAAACTCGATGATATTCCCGATATCTTTGGGTTCAACGGGAAACTTTAGTCTCCAAATCCAATTTGAGGAGGTAGTCTATGAGAAAACTTGCTATCACTTTCGTGCTGATGATCTGCGTGGCAATTCTTTTCGGAGTGGAGAAGATTATGCTCTACACTTCGGTTCCGACAGAGATTATGACGGCTATTGCCGAAGCCTTTATGGCAGAGAACCCGACTATTGAGGTCGAGGTCTTCAGGTCAGGGACAGGTACCATCCAGACGAAAATCGCGGCAGAAGTTGAGGGCGGTAATCTGCAGGCCGATGTCATCTGGGTGGCAGAGTTCTCCTACTATGAGACTCTCAAAAAGCAGGGACTTCTGGCGCAAATATTCCCAGAAGAAGCAAGTGCACTTCCCGACAACTTCAAAGATCCCGAGAACTATTACTACGCCGGAAGGCTCATAAACATGGTCATTGCCTACAACACTAATGAACTCACACCGGAAACTGCCCCGCAATCCTGGACGGACTTGACCGACTCGAAGTGGTACGATAACTTCGTTATTCCCAACCCAGAGTACTCGGGAGCTGCAGTTGCGGCAGTAGGAGCGTTGTCTATCAACTATGGCTGGGAGTACTTTGAAGATTTGAGAGAGAACGAGACGGTAGTTGTCAGGGGAAACAGTGATGTTGCACAGAAGGTTGCTGCAGGTGAGTTCCCGATTGGCATGACCCTCGATTACATTGCCAGAGGGCTCAGAGAAAATGGCAGCCCGATAGACATTATTTCCCAAAGGACGGAACGGTTGCAATTCCAAGCCCTGTGGCCGTGATGACAGGCACTGACAACATGGAAGCCGCAATGACTTTCATCAATTACATTCTTTCTGAGAAGGGTCAAAAAGCTCTGGTAGAGCTCGGATCTCTGGTGCCTATCAGAAGCGACGTCAATCCCCCGCCGAACACTCCACCTGCAGGAGAGATTCTCGATCAGGCCATGAAAATCGATTGGAAGGCAATTGAAGAACTTACTACAGAGATAAATACGAAGTTTGCAGACATAATGTTATTCTAGTGAAGCAAGGCCCGGCCGGTGCGGCGACCGGGCCTTTCGTTTTGCGTTGGAGAGTGATCTCATGTATCAAAAGAGGTTTAGAGCCGATCCGCTGATACTCGGAAGTACTTTCGTGATAATTGGAGTTCTCATAGTCTTTCCTTTTACGCTATTGTTCATAAACAGTCTGAAGGCGGACGGGGTCTTCACTTTGCAGAATTATATTACCGTTTTTCAGGCGAATAGGAACTACACGGCTCTCTTCAACAGTTTGAAGCTGGGTTTTTTCACATCTCTGTTCTCAGTTCTGCTGGGAGCTCCCTTGGCATGGCTCGTGACGAGGACAAATCTCCCCTTCGCAAGGCTTTTTAAGACGCTCTTTATTCTTCCGTACATGATTCCTCCCTTTGTTGGAGCGATCGCCTGGTCGCAGCTTCTAAACAGGAGAAATGGATACATCAATTCTTGGGCAGCTTCGCTTTTTGGACTTGAAGGCCATGTCTTTGACGTCAACACTATGCCCGGTCTCATATGGGTGATGACTCTCTATCTCTATCCGTTCGTCTTCATAACTGTTACCGGAGCTCTCGAAAGGATGGATCCCACCTTGGAGGAAGCCGCGCGGACTTGTGGCGCGAAAACTATGAGGATTATGAGAGATATTACACTGCCGCTTGTCGCTCCAAGCATTGCCGGAGGCGCGCTTCTTGTTTTTGCTTCGACAATCGCGAATTTCGGGATTCCTGCGTTAATAGGTATGCAGGGCAGAGTGTATGTCCTCACGACCATGATCTACTCATACATGCGCAGTCGTGGGTTCACGGGAATAGCAATGGCTTCTGCGCTATCAATCTTATTGATGTCGATCTCTGTCGGAGCTTTGTTGTTGAACAACCTGTATCTGAAGAAGAAGCAGTACACGCTGATTTCGGGAAAGAGCATGAGGCCGACGAAGCTTGATTTGCGTCGCTGGAAGATTCCGATCTTGATACTTGCTTTTCTCGTCGTCTTCGTGACGGTTGTCATGCCCTTCGTTTCTATCAGTCTCACATCCTTTCTCGACGCATGGGGGGCCAAGATCACCTGGGATAATCTCACATTGAAAAACTACCGATACATTCTCTTTGAATATGCCTTGACGAAGGACGCCTTCAAGAACAGCTTTTTGCTTGCGATCTCTGCAGCGACCATCTGCATGGTACTGGGATCATTGATCGCCTATATCAGTGTAAAGACAAAAATCAAGGGCAGGAAGGCACTTGAAGCCGTGTCGCAGCTTCCATACGCAGTGCCGGGAACGGTTGTTGCGATAGCAATGATTCTCGCCTGGTCGGGCAGGTATGGAATAAACCTATACAATACATTCTGGATAATATTGCTGGCATATATTGCCCGATATGTGGCCTTTGCGGTTAGGACTACTTCCGCTTCTCTTGAGCAGATTCATCCTTCGCTCGAAGAGGCGGCCAGGATCTCCGGAGGCAGCTGGCTGACTTCTCTTAAGGATATCGTTGTACCTTTGATAAGGCCGGGACTCGTTGCCGGCTGGTTCCTGATCTTCATGCCTACCTTGAGGGAGCTGACAATGTCGATACTTCTGTGGGGGCCCAAGACGGTGACCATAGGCGTAGCGGTCTTCGAGATGCAGGAAGCCGGTTATGTTCAAATATCCGCAGCGTTCGCCACTATTCTGCTTGTGATAGTAATTGTAGGCAACCTCTTTGTCAAGTGGTTGACAAAAGGCAAAGCCGGGATCTAGGGAGTGATGTGAATGTCCAGAGTTGTCCTCGAGAACCTTTCAAAATCATTTGGTGAAGTCAATGTTGTCAACGATATCAGCCTGGAGATAATAGATCATGAATTTCTCTCCTTTCTCGGTCCCTCCGGCTGTGGGAAGACAACAACTCTGAGAATGATCGCCGGGTTTGATATGCCTACTGCCGGAGAGATCTTCATAGGCGACCGGTTGGTTTCATCTGCTGAGAAGAAAGTCTTCGTTCCACCCGAAGATAGGAATGTGGGAATGGTCTTTCAGAACTACGCAGTTTGGCCGCACATGGATGTCTTCAAGAACGTAGCTTACCCTTTGAAGATTAGTAAGGTAAAATCCGCCGATATCAGAGATAGAGTGATGAGGGTTCTTTCGCTAGTCAAGCTGAAGGGAATGGAGAGCAGATATCCTCACCAGCTTTCCGGAGGGCAGCAGCAGCGGGTTGCGCTGGCAAGGGCGCTGATTATGGAACCCGATGTGATGCTTCTCGACGAGCCGCTTAGCAATCTTGATGCCAAACTGAGAGAGGAAATGCGCTTCGAGATCAAGGACATTCAGAGAAGAATCGGAGTCACAATAATCTACGTGACTCATGATCAGGCAGAAGCTATGGCAATGTCAGACAGGATCCTGCTACTGCATGAGGCCACTGTTCAGCAGCTGGGGACGCCAAGAGAGCTGTATGAGAGGCCCGAGAATCAATTCGCCGCAGACTTCATTGGGCTGATAAACTTCTTGAGAATCGAACTGATATCTAAAGGAGACGGTTTGTACGCTAGATTTCTCAACGCAGATGACGATACTCCTTTTGACATAAATTACAGGCCTGAGCAACTCTCTCCCGGTATGCAGCGAGTATTTGCAGTAAGGCCGGAAAACGTGAAACTTGTATCTCCTCAGGAGGGTCACGTGACTGGTAAAGTCAGGAAAAAGGTCTATCTGGGAAACATACTTGATTACCGCATTGTGCTTGGCAAAGAGGAGATCCGGGTGGAAGCTCCTTCTACTGCCAAATATGATATTGATCAAGTTGTCGGACTCAAGTTTTCGGACTATGTAATCTTCGAATAGTTGCCCAAGAGATATTTGCGACCTCGGGGAGTCTCGTTCTTTCCTATGGATTAAGGCGTTTCAGCAAGTGCTCTCTTATCGCTTCAAGTCTTTCGGGCATGTGGGGAAAGCTCCTATATTCGGCTGGGATCCGTGAAAGATCGCTGAGATCGATCCACTTCACTTCGGAAATTGTGTAATAGACTTCATTTTCATCTTCTGGTTCCGATCCGGGAGAAGGAACCGAAGAACCATCATACTCAAAGTGGAACATCTTCGCAGAGTAGTACAATCCGTCTTCCGGCAGCTCGATCTCGGCAATCATGCCCCGAGGTTCGATATCCAGACAGGTTTCTTCCATAATCTCCCTTTTCACTGCCGTTTCATCAGATTCTCCGGGGAGTTTTCCTCCCCCCGGAAAGAGCCAGTCGTCTGGTCTGCCGTCATTCCCCGTATGTTTTATCAACAATACCCTCATACCGTCTGAGATGATGCCTTCAAGTCTGTAAGATCTCTCCACAACTCTTTCGAGAATCGCTTTCTTTGCTCTCTCAATATCCGTGTCCTTATTCTCTCTTGTGAGTTCTGCGGAAAGCTTCGCCATCTTCTCCAGAGCCGCTCTCAGAGAGTCGAAACTCATTGTAGCGAAGCATTCGCAAAAGCTCCTGTACTCACCTTCACTCATAAAGCTCTCAAGAAGCCTGGGAGAATACAGATGGTCTGTTTTCTTGTGCAACAGAGAGAAGAGTCTGGAGAGAAAGAGGAGATTCGTGCTGTGTAGTGTGCCAGCCCTGAAAAGATCCTTTCTGCTGAGGACTCCCCACTCCATGATGATTCCATTTGCGAGTTCCAGGTAGTTCTGCTTGAATGAAGCTTCTTCATCGATCAAGGGTCTTGTCTTGCAGAATTCTTCAATCTTCTTCCTGAATGCTCCGGATTTGTCTAGAAGGACCGTTTTCTCTACTCTTCCGGGAAGGACAACGCCCTTCCAGCTATCGAGGACAGAGATTTCCCTTTCTGAGTGGAAGTGGAACTCTCCTCTGACGAAGAACTTCGAAAAGACCGCAGTCTTGACACCGTAAAAGTTTGTGAAGTAGAACTCCACCGGAATAGTCTCTCTAAGCCATTGCTCATCGTTGAAGGTGTCAGCTGAATCGTCCCTAATGAATATATAGAACTCTATGTCTGAAAACTTGTCAAAATCCTCTCTCGTATAGGATCCGTAAGAGATGACTGAAACGATCCTTCTGTCTTCTCTAGCAGCATCCACAATTTTGCTGAGAATGTGTAGGTTCTTGGGGTTTTTAGATTGTCTGTAGAACTCGTCTTTCTGCATCTCCATCTCTTCACTTCCCTTCTTGCTTTCTAGATCAAATGAGTGTAGTACCTGGCATGAAGAATAATATCATGATTTGAAGCCAGTCTGCAGGTTCATGGAACAATAGACGCAAGGCTGCTTTTGGCGGAAGTGATGCTGCTGCGCAGGAAGTGATGCCCGGAGAAATGTCCGGGGAAGTGATGCGCCGAAAAGCATCGGCGGAAGTGATGCCACCTTCGGTGGGACGCAAGGCCCGCTTCGCGGGCTAAGAGCCGTCTTACGCTGATGACAACCACGTTGTCCGTCAACGGTCCACCGTCCTCCGAATCGGAACGCCGGCTGAGAACATGCCGGGACGCAAGGCTGGCGAAGATCACGCCAGGACGCAAGGCTGCCTTCGGCAGGAGGCCTTCTCAGGTCAACCGTCAACAGTCCACCGTCCTCAAAATACGACGCGCGGAATGCCGTCGAAGATTGTTCAGGGACGCAATGCCGACTGAGTCGGGAAGTGATGCTGCTGCGCAGGAAGTGATGCCCGGAGAAACGTCCGGGGAAGTGATGCGCCGAAAAGCATCGGCGGAAGTGATGCCACCTTCGGTGGGACGCAATGCAACCAGGTTCTCTTGCTCTTTCCTACCCGTAATCCCCAACCCCGACCTTTTGCTTTTTCTTACAACTTGCAACATGGAACTTGCAACTGAGCTTTTACAAGTAATCAGCGGATTTTCAGGGGCCAGTCACTGCAAGCAGTGGCGAGAAAAACCATAAGAACACCAAACCGATTTGGCGAGGCCAGTTCCGCCTCACGGGCTAAGAGCCACAGTACGCCTGAAAACGAAGACCTTCTGTTAAGGGTCATCCCGTGATGTTTCTGCACGGGATCTCGCACCTAAGTGCCGCTGAACGCAGTTAAGAAGTGGTTCTCCGTTGACCGTCCAAGATCATGGACCCATCCACCGAAAGGATCAATCGAGAAGAAGCATTGTCGAGAGCTTCGCTTCGAGAAAAGAAGAGAATCCAAGGTAAACCATTTTCTAGCATGTGACACACAGATAGGCCCATCTGAGAAACATTCTTTGAAAAGGAGTGCAGTTTGAAACGCGCTTCAAAGAGCACACTCCCCACCGCAAGCGGTCCCCCCCGCTCAAGCGGGGATTTAAGATCAAGAGCAGAGCGGATCTTGCGAAGCCAGTCGCACTTCGTGCGGCCTGTCCGCCGGCTACGTCGGGCAAGCAAAGACAATCGAGAAAGAGAGTATCGAGAGGTTCGCTACGCTCACGAGAGAAGAGAGAGAGGGAAAACCAGTCTGCTGACCCAGGCTTCTTCCAAGTCTTGCAACTTGGAACTTACAACTTGCAACTGCTCTTCACAACATACAGAGTTTTCTCGTAATCGAAAATAGGTTCTTTCCCCGCGAAGCGGGCATTGCGTCCTGGCGCGATTTTTGCCAGCATTGCGACTTGGGATGTTCTTCCCAGCCTTGCGTCCGCCGATGCTTTCCGGCGCCTTGCATCTTGGAACTTGCAACTTAACTCTTACAAGCGATCAGCGAATTCTAAGAACGAAGAACAGATCCTTACTCTGGAACGAACAACGGGTTTTCCTCGGAGAACGGTGAACCGTTCAACAGTCAACCAGTTTCTCTTGCTCTTTCCTACCCGCGACGCCCAAACCCGAACCCCGGCTTCTGCTTTTCTTACAACTTGCAACTGCTCTTCACAACATACAGAGTTTTCTCGTAAGCGAAAATCGGTTCTTTCCCCGCGAAGCGGGCATTGCGTCTTGTTCCGCTCTCTCCGACCCGCGACACCCAACCCCCGACCTCGGTCCTCGCGTCCAAAAAAAAGGCCCCGCTAAGGGACCTCATTCTTCTATTAGGTAACCTATTCGGTGAAATCTATTGTTCTCTTTACGCTCTTCTTGCTGTGGAATTCAAGCTGATCCTCTTCCTGGAAATCATCGAAGCCGAGCGCCTTTATTCCGCACTCCTTTGGGGCATCTACCCTGCTCACATCGTCTTTGTAATGCTTGAGTACTTCGATCGCAACGTCAGCGATTTCCTCGTTCTTTCTGTAAACTCTCATCTTGCCCTTCTTCAGCACGTGCCCATCGTCAACCTGGACACCGGCGATAGTTCCAACTTTGCTTATTTTGAACAACTGTTTTATGTGTCCGTGGCCTATCACTTCATCGACTTCCTCTGGTTCGAGGAGACCTTCGAGCGCCTTCTTGAGGTCGTCTATAAGGTTGAATATGATCTCGTAGACTTTGATCTGGACTCCCTCTACTTCTGCCTGTTTTCTTGCCTGGGCGTCGGGTTTAACTTTGAAGCCCATTATTACGGCATCGGAGGCAGATGCAAGCATTACGTCACTCGAGTTTACAGAGCCGATACCAGAATGAACGACCTCAATCCTTACGTCGTTATTCTCTAGCTTGGCCATGGCCTGCTTCAGAGCCTCGACTGTACCGAAGGAATCGGCTTTCAGTATCAGCTTCAGATCCTTCTTCTCATCAGTGTTTCCGGTCATCGAGAGGAATTCTTCTAGTCTAATGTGACGCCTGGTCGTGACCGACTTCTCTTTCTGGGCCTGATTCTTTGCATATTCGGCCAGCGATCGCGAAGTGTCAAGGTTTTCAACCGCGTACACAATGCTGTGGACATCGGGAACTTCGTCGAAGCCAATAATCTGCACAGGATCTGAAGGATTAGCTTCTTTGATTCGCTTCCCGTATTCGTTAATCAATGCCTTCACTCTGCCTGAGGCAGAACCGGCAACAACGTAGTCGCCAGGTCGCAAGATTCCGTCTTTTACAACGAGAGTTGCCAGGGGACCTACGGCCTTGTCCAATCTTGAGTCAATAATGATTCCTCTTGCATTTCCTTCGGGAATGCACTTAACATCTGCTACTTCGGCTACAAGAAGGATCATCTCAAGAACATCCTCAACGCCCTTGCCTGTTTTCGCAGATACAGGAACTGTTACAGTGTCCCCTCCCCAGTCTTCAGGAACGAGGCCCAGCTTGGAGGCGAGCTGTTGCTTCGTAAGGTCTATGTTTGCGTTTGGTTTGTCCACCTTGTTTATCGCGACTATTATGGGCACATTTGCCGTCTTCGCGTGGTTGTAAGCCTCTATAGTCTGCGGCATAACACCGTCGTCGGCCGCTACAACAAGAACTACGATATCCGTTGCTTGAGCTCCGCGGGCTCTCATTTCGGTGAATGCCTCGTGCCCGGGCGTATCAATGAACGTGATCTTCTTGTTTCTTATCTCGACCTGGTAAGCACCTATTGTCTGGGTAATGCCTCCGATTTCATCTTCGGCGACCTTGGCCTTTCTAATTCTGTCGAGAAGCGTAGTCTTCCCATGGTCAACGTGCCCCATAACCGTGACGACCGGGGGCCTCTGGACCAGTCTTGAGCTTTCCTTGTAAGATTCCGCATAAGAACTCGAGATACTCTCAAAGGGGTTGATCTCTTCCTCGTGAACGAGTTCTACTTCCCACTCATAGTTCTTTGCGATATTCACTGCATCTTCAAGCGAAAGAATCTGTCCGGGTCGAAGAATTATGCCGTTCATGAACTGATCCTTTATAACCTTTGATATTGGAACGTTCATTTTCTTGGCGAGCACGTCGAGCTTGAATTCATTACTCTTCAGCTTGACGGTTCTTACTTTATGCTCAACCGGAATTTTTTTCTCGGCCGGTGGCTCCTCTTTGGAAACCAATTTCTTTTCAAGCTTCTTGACTTCTTTCTCCTGAATCTTGTTTTTTGCCTTTTCGGCCTTCCTTAAAAGTTCCTTTTTCTCTTCCTCGTAGAGACCAACTACAATATTTACGGTCTCCTCGTCAAGAACGGACATATGGTTCTTGACGGTAACACCGAGCTCCTCAAGTTCATCCAGCAGCTCTCTTGCCGTTATATTCAATCTCTTAGCAAGTTCGTACACTCTGGCTTTTGGCATAGCTCAGTCACCTCCCGCCTGTGTCATTATCTTTGAGATTTCGTCTGCAAGGCCGTTATCGGCAACTGCCACTGCAGAGATGTTGTCTTTGCCGATGGCCCTTCCCAGAGCGACACGGTCGTGTTCTTTGAGGAGAATACAGCTTGCCCCGTGGCTCTTGCATCTCTTGATCCAGTCTTCCTTTATCGAATCGCTGGTATCGCAAGCCAGAATGAGAAACTTCTTCTTAAACGGCTGCCTCAAATAACTTCTCAATTGCTCTTTGCCAAACACAACCTTGTTTGCTCTTCTTCCTATTCCAAGGAGAGATACAATTCTCTTTTCATCCATATTATGCCCTCGATCAATGATAATTGAGGACGACTATCCTGGTTCCCACATTGGCCTTTTCTTCAAGCTTAAGCTCATCAAGCTGTTCAAACGGGTCGCCAGACAGAAAGTCTTCAACTTTCCCCAGCTCAAAGGCCAGGGCTTCTGTTTTAAAATGCATCGGAATGACGTACGACGGAGCTAGATCTCTTGTCAGCTCTCTTGCCTGTTTCGCATCGATTGTAAAGAACCCGCCCACAGGCACAAGCAGAACATCGGGACCCCTAAGGAGATCTTGAAGCTCTAAATCAAGTCTATGGCCGAGGTCTCCGCAATGAACGATTCTGAATCCGTCCGGGGTCGTAACTTCGAAAATTATGTTTTTGCCTCGCTTCCTTCCCTGTACGTCATCATGGAATACTGAATGACCTTCGATCTTGAACCCTTGAACAGTTTTGCTGACGGGTTCGTTTATCAGCGCGAATCCCTGCTCAAATCTATCATGAGCATTGTGGTCATGGTGCTGATGGGATTCCAGAATAATATCCGGTTCAACCGGGGGCATGCCATAACCGACACCCTCGTCGAAGGGGTCGATTAAAAGAGTCTTTTCACCGCTCTCAAGCGAAAAACACGAATGTCCATGCCATCTCAAAACCATATTCATCACCCAGATACTTATTATATCATGGGTTCAGCAACATGTTTACGGAAACCAGGCGCTCCTAAAGAGCCATCGCTTTGAGTTCGAGCCCTTCTATGCTCTTGAGGTATACGACACCTTTTACGAAGTCGATTATTGCGTAGGATCCACCTGTTCCATCTTTGGGAATAGAGGGACTGCCGGGGTTTATAAATATGATTTTCCCTTCTCTGGAGAGATGGGAAATGTGAGTGTGGCCGGATATGATTACTCCCTCTTCGAAGGGAAGACCGAACTCCTTATGGCCATGTGAAATGAAGAGTTCAATACCGTTTATGACTAGCGTTCGCGCTTCAGGCAGTTCAACAAAGCCGATCTGCATCAGATCGACTTCGCTGTCACAATTTCCCCTCACGCCTTCAATTCTTCGGGAATACTGTCTGAAAAGGGCAGCGAGTTCTTCTGGATCGTAGTCACCTGGAAGAGGATTTCTGGGGCCGTGATACAGGTAGTCTCCGCAGTGAACAATAAGAATGTCTTCTCCGTTTCTCTTGAGTATTCTCTTCACCGGCTCAGGAGAGCCGTGTGTATCTGAAATTATTACTGCTTTTTCAACCATCTGAAGTATAGAACGGTACCTCCCTTGCAGAGAATCTGTACTTCTCTTTCTTTTGCCTCGTTTGAAACACCAAGCGGGTTCCCGTACTCGAGAAAGGCATCTCTCAAAGGGTATTTGAAGCCCTTCAGACTGATCATGGTCGGCTGTCCTCCGAAGGGGAACAGGGACCAGGTCTCACCTGGTTCTACTGAGGAGATAAGCTCTTTGGACACCATTCCGATCTCTACGCTATCCTCCACTATCGTAGCCTTCAAGGAGTTCCGCGCACCGTAGATCGAAGCAAGAGTGCCCATGAAGTGATCGAGGCGCAGACCTGTGGCGCCGAAGATCTCCACCTCCGCTATGTCCCGTTCCTCAAGTGCCTGAAGCGCGATCTGAGTATCTGTATCATCTTTTTCAGGCGGATAGATAATAATCAGAGACCCTTTCCTTCTGCACCAGTCAAGAGTCGTCTCACTTATCGAATCCATGTCTCCGACAAGTAGATCGGGATGCCTTCCAAGACTTCTGAGCATTTCTGCACCCGAATCGGCGGCCGACACAAGATAAGTCTCCTTCAACTTTCTTGAGTAGAATTCCGAAGAAGATATGTATTCCCCGCCGACAAAGAGAGCTGCCTTGGTCGTCATTTTGATTTTCCCAGTCCAAGCTGGTTTCTGTACTTGTTCACTGTTCTCCTGGCGATGCGTATATCTCTGTTCTTGAGTTCAATTACAAGCTGCGCGTCTGAAATCTCGGGGTCTTCACTTACGATTTCGGCTATCACTTCGAGAGCCTGTTTCTTTTCCTGCACGTTGCCGAAAAAGTACCTGATCGGGAAAGTTCCAACGGGAGTCTGAACAAACTTATCTTTCACAGCGCGGCTGACGGTTGAGACTACTACGCCTATCTTGTCCGCAATAGAATTCATCTTAAGAGGCCTGATCTTATCGCTCGTTTTCAGTAGAAAGGGTGCGTTTCTCATCACTATCTCATTACCGATCGTGATCAACGTCGTCTTCCTTCTCTCAAGGGCGGTAATATAGAACTTTGCTTCTTCAAGTTTATCTTCAAGGTATTTTTTTGCCGTCTTTTCACCACTTTCAAGTATCTCTTCGTAGGATTCATCAACGTTCAAGACGAGTGAGTAATCCCTGACGGTGACTATGAATTTTTCATCGAGAAACTCGATATATACGTCCGGCTCAACGTATCTTACATAATCTCCGTCGCTGTACCCCGATGAAGGAAAGAGGCCTGGCCCCATAAGAGTTTCGAGTTCTTCGCGATTCGACGCAAAGACTCCGTCGAAGCCACCGCCTCTCATGGCAGAAATGACTGTCGAGAGTCCATCGACGGGGCAGTGATTTTCCCGGGCAATTGCCTCGAGGTCTGAGGTAATCATGCCGAAATCGTCCATGTTATCCAGAAGTATCTCGAAGAGACAGAAGAGATCATCGTCGAGTATATAGAAAGCAAAGTCTCTCAGTATCTCTCTGAAGGTCGGCTGTTGGGCTTCAATTCTGTCGAAGTCCCAGCCGTCGCGATCCGTGCTTTCCTGTTTCATGTAGATGGAGTTGCTCGCAGGGAGTGAGTAATAATCTCCATCTTCGATATTTTCCTCGTCTTCAGGTTCTCTATTGCCTTCTTTGATTTCTTCTATAAGTTCGTAGTCTTCTCTCTTGATTTCAAGAAGGGGATTTGCCTGTACTATCTCTTCGAGTTCGGCAGAGATTTCAAGTGAATTGAGCTGAAGTAGCTTAAGGGCCTGCTGCGCCTTCAGAGAAAGGCCGAGTTTCTGCTCGAGTCGCTGAGACATATTATGCCCTAGTTCCATGGAGTTTCTCCTTCGCATTCCGCTCGAACTGCTTAAAGACAAGTGAGAAGCAGTCTGCAATTCTTGAGGCAGAATTACTTGGCTCTGAAACGCTTGAAAGCTCGGCTGCTCTGCCCATGAAGTACATTCCCAGTATCGCAGATCTATCGAGATCGCCTGTTTGGGCTGCAAAACCGGCAATCGATCCTGAGAGGAGATCACCGCTTCCCGCCTTCGCGAGGCCGGTATTTCCCGTTGTGTTGATAGATATCTTTCCGCTTGCGTCACAAAAAACAGAAGAGGCGCCCTTCAGAATCGCGCGTGTTTCGTGACCTGCACAAAACTCCATGAAAGACTGCAGATCTGTTTTTCCTTCATTGAGTCGGCCAAACTCTCCCGGGTGAGGGGTTAGAAGAATCTCCATTGACCTGGATAGGATTGAAAGATCCTTTGAGACGGCGAAAAGGCCGTCGGCATCTATAACAAAGCTCTTGTCGGGAAAACTCTTCAACAACTGAAATACAAATTCGACACTGTCCTCTTTTCTTCCGATTCCTGGACCGACCACGACACAGTCTATTCTGTCCATCAATTTTGAGAGGTGATTGATATCGCCGGGTCCGAGAAAGTCGCCGTCGCTCACAAGAGCAATTGCTTCCGGCAGAATGTTTCGTATAACGCTCGCAGATCCACCGGGGGTGTATGTATAAACCATCCCGCATCCGGATCTGAATGCGCCGAGCGCGGAGAGATACGGAGCTCCCGTGTAGACCTCACTTCCACCTGCAATTAGGACTGAACCGTAGCTTCCCTTATAGCTGTTACGAGATCTTTCAGGAAGAAGGGAAAAGACAATCTCTTCATCTATGACTTCGGAATCGGCCAGAGAATTCATAATTATCTTTGGGAAGCCGGCGCTTTCAACGCGAATCTCGCCACAGAAGCTACATCCGGGATAGAGAAAATGGCCAACTTTTGCCAGTCCGAAAGTGACGGTTTTGTCTGCCCTGAACGACGAGTTTGAAACACTGCCGTCGAACCCGGAGACTCCCGAAGGGATGTCCAAGGCCAATCTATACGTTTCAAGCCGATTTACAAACTCGAACAGCTTGGCGATGTTTGCCTCCAGATCTCCATGAAACCCAGTTCCAAAAACGGCATCGATTATTATGTCGGCCCTTTCGAGCAGACCCTCCACAACGGAAGTTTCTTCCAGGGTTGCAACCGGTCCTCCAAGAGAGGCATAAATCGCCGCATTCCTTTTGCAGTCATCGCTCGCGGGAGTGTAACATCGAACAACGGCAACATCAGTTCCGTCGCCGAGAAGGAGCCTGGCCACTCCGTACCCGTCACCGCCGTTGTTGCCTCCGCCACACAGGACAACTGCCCGGCTAACTCCGCGTCCTTGAATCTCTTCGAAAACGCTGCGGGCAGCCTCTTCCATCAGAAGAAGCGAAGACACTCCTCCTTCTATTATCTTCTTGTCGATTTCTCTCATCTGAGCGGGAAACGCTACCTTCAAATCATCACCCCTCAATTTGATCTTATCATTTTTGTGCCTCTCTTCGCATGTTATAATCTCGCGAGAGGTGAGTAAGATGAAGCTTTCTGTGGTCTTGGCCGTCGCATTCTCTCTGCTTGTTGGAGGGTCTTTATTCTCTTCAGTTAATGAGTACGATGATCTGACGCTTTTCATACAACAGGTCGTTGATTCCGGCGATATCGACGCACTTGTAAGAGTTCACTTCCATTTGGTAGATACAGAAAACCCCGATTCAGAATACGAAGATCTCAAGCTAAGGATTCGGCTCGTTATGGTCGGGGGCGAAGATGTCTATGTAGAGTTTTTTGAGCCTGAGGAGCTGAGCGGAATTGCCCTTGTATATCTCTCAAGGGAGGAAGTCACCTTCAGTGTTGTTGACGGCGTGCCCTGGAAGCAATATAGATCGAGTTATCAGACTGATTTGATCAACAACCTTACTGAGCAATTCTTCAGCGGTCTCCTCGAGTCGTCCAACTTCACATGGACCGTTACCACGGAAGATGAAAGGCGCATATACATGATTGATCCGTCCGAACAGAGACTCAGAGTACTTGGCCTTATCGGAGGCGGGGGCTACCTTCCCAATCTCATGCACATACATATTTCTTTCCTCAAGAGAGAGGGTTACTTCCCGAAGATTGAGTATGTGAAGATAACCGATAGAGTCGGTGACGAGTATCTTTTCTTGGAGGTTGACGAATTCAAGACCGTGGTGGACAGATCTATCTTCACCGATCTTAGAGGCAAGTACTACGAGACTTTTCAGAAGTAATCGCTCTTGATCCGCGTCAGTATTCTTGGTATGTCGATATCGAGATCTCTGTCGTAGGGTCTTGTCGTCACGGTGAAGTCCCTGAGTTTTACATGAAGGCTCTTTCTAACTCTTATTTCGCCCCTGATAATCAGATAGCATCCTCTGTAGATTTCCGCGAATACCCTTTTCGATTCTCTTTCATCGAAACGAATGTCAAAGATTTCTTCGGTTTCGCCCCCGCTCCTGTATACGCATATACTCACCCTGAAGAATCCGCCCCGCACAGTAGATTCCGGGTCCGTAGTGACTTGTCCGTATATTGTTATCTCGTTGAACGAAAGGGACAGATCAATTCACCTCAGCTGAATGCCTGGAGTTCCGACGGTCGGTATGTGTTATCATTTTCTTGTCATAAGACGGAGGTAGCCATGAGTGAAAAACCACGAGTAGCTTTGATAGCGCACGACAAGAAAAAGATCGATCTAATAATGTTCGTCAGAGAGCACGTCGATGTCTTCAGAGAGTGCACCCTTTTTGCAACTAGCACTACGGGCAATATCCTCAGGGAGAAGGTCAAATTGGAGCTCACTTCATTCAAATCCGGCCCTCTGGGTGGTGACCTCCAGATAGGCGCTCTCATTGCCAATGATGAGATTGATTTTGTCATATTTTTGAGAGACCCGCTCACCGCCCAACCCCATGAGCCGGATGTGAGCGCCCTTCTAAGAGTGTGTGATGTTCATAACAAGCCGTTAGCAACTAACCTCGCGACGGCAGAAGCCCTGGTAATGGAGATCAGAAGGTTTCTCAAGCTTTCTGATCTCGGGGAGGAATAGTATATTCCCTGGAAATATGGCGTATTCTCCGAATTTATTCTCTATTTGTAGCACGGTTTCCAGCAGTTCCTTTTCTTTTTCGAACAGAGAGAGCTGCCTTTGATTCTTCTTTTCTTTAAGAGCCCAGCATGAGATTCCAATTGCCCTGACGGCCTTTCCGTTCCAGATTGAGCTGATCAGCCACGGGGTGATTTCTGTCATATCTTTGATCGAGGAAATTGTGAAGTTCAGCTTCTTTGAAATGGCTTTGGAACTTCTGTCCGCGTATCTAAAGAAGAAACTGACGCCGGAACCTTCCATTTTGTATCTTCCCATCCTGTAGATTACCCTGGCAGCCAGGAAGTTTGTTACTCTCACTATAAGATCGAAATCGCTTATATCGCCCGAAAGCGTCATAGAATGGCCTACGGATTTTGGCCTCTCTTCTTTGAAAAACTCATTTCTGGAGAATCTTTTTTTTGTGAGACTCTGCAGAAAGCCCATGAAGGCATTTCCAAACATTGTGTAAAGACCCATGGGGGACTTCTCCAACCCTTCCAGAAGCTCCCCTGTCGTCTTGTATCCCATGGATTCTAGTTTTATCAACGTGTGCTTCCCGATTCCCGGAACGTCCTTTACGGGTATCTCATTCAAGAACTCTCTTTCCATGCCGTCTTTGACCACCACGAATCCGTTTGGCTTGGAGTAATCGCTGGCGATTTTAGATATGATAGGATTTACCGAGATTCCAACCGAGGCGGTTATTCCGAATCTCTCCTTCAAATCTCTCTTAAAGGAAATGAATCTGTTAATCGATTCCTCCAGTTTAGTGTGAAAGCTGAGATCTATGTAAGCCTCGTCTACACTCGCCACCATAACTCTGGGCGATACAGAGGTCATCATCTTCATTATCTCTTTCGATATATAGCCGTACTTCTTTGACTGCACTCCCACAGCTATAAGATCAGGACACAGCTTCAGGGCTTCGAAAAAGGCCATGCCCGATCTCACACCCAGTCTCTTTGCCTCGTAACTTGCCGAAGTCACAACGGAATGCCGCTTTCCAATTCCGGTTACTGCTATCGGTTTGCCTTTCAGAGTCGGATTGGCCGCCTGTTCTATACTTGCGAAAAATGCGTCCATGTCTATGTGAGATACGTAAGGAATTCCTTTCAAGACAATCACCCTCCAAGAAGATAGCTGTACCATTTCTTCGCATCTTCGTCAAATTCAAGATTGTAAGCTCCAAGTGTGGTCATTACTGAGAAATGATAGATTTTCTGAGTTCCCACGGCCTCTACCCAGAAGGAGGTAACGGAATTCACGATTATTTTTATACCATCGTAACTGAATCTTACCGGCACAAAATAATCTTCGTGAAAGTATACAAGCGCCTTATTGAGCTTCTTATAGGCTTTCATAAATATCACCACTTAGATATTAGGTATAAATTATTATAACAGATGAATTTCTAGAAAGGCAAGTGTTTATTCGATTATTTTTCCTGAAGTTCTATCGGTGCTTTACAGCAGGAAGATAAGCCCTTTTTCTCTCTGCGGTTGAAGGAAAGGGCGACAGTCTTCTTGCATGCGGAACATACCCATCTGTGTACCGGAAGTCCCTCGTACTCGGCTACGATATCGAATCCCAGTTCTTCGGACAGCTTCTTGAATTCCGGCGAGCTATGCGAGAAATCTCTGTCATTCTTCATCAAGTAGAAGTGAGAAAGCTCGTGAAGCAAGGTTCTCTTGAGAAGCTCCTCGTTACAGGATATCGAAGAAGAGATCTCTATTCTGAGGGGAGTAAGCGTTCCACGGCTTTTCGAGTAGACAAGTCTGCCAAGGACCCTCTTCAGCCTTGAGTTAAAGGAAAAGGGGATATCCGGAAAGACACCGAAGGCCCTCAGAGAAAGCTCTCTTGCTCTCGTAGAAAGATCTCTGTCTGCGGAAGTCAACCTATGCACACACTCCTCTCATGGAAGCGATGTCTCGAAGATTCTCCGTGAAAATGATTGCTTTCGCCTGAAGCACAGGAGCGGCAAGACCGCTCCTATGCCAGCACTATCATTATCTCGCCTGCGTCTATATTGTCACCCTTTTTCACTCTGACTTCGCTCACCGTGCCCGAATCCTCGGAGAGAATACTGTTTTCCATCTTCATTGCTTCGAGTATCACAAGCTTCTGGCCGGGGGAGACGGAATCTCCTACCGAAACGAGAACTTCGAGTATAGTCCCCGACATTGGCGACAGTATTTTGGCTCTCTCTCCCGATCCACTGGATTCTTTAACGGGTTCAACCGGTTTCTGAGCTTCCTTAACCACTTCAGAGGGTCTGGGTGAATCCGCCGCTTCGACTTTCTGTATGGGTTCGGCTTTTTTAACTGCTCCGCCCGAACTTGAATCGGATGCAGAAGAAAGCTCCTCGATCTCGACGTCGTAATCCTTGCCGTTAACTCTCACTCTGAATCTTCTCAATTCCTGCTCCTCCTAACTTTCCAGTAGACGGTTGGTTCTCGTCGTTTCCACTGTGAGTTTGCCGACACGGTAACCGGGGCGACACTTCTGACTTTGAAGTTGCTGTGACCCATGAAGGCAGTTACTGCAGCGGTTATGGCGGCTATCATTTGGTCCTCGCCGCCTTCCTTCGTCTCAGTGACTCTGGAACCATTTGCCGGGGCAGATCTGTTACTGACTGCCTTAAGCTTGCTTTCATCTTCTCTGGAGAAGAGGCGGCCGAGAATCTTGAATATGACAAAAAGCATCGTCAGCGCCAGGAATACAATTGCCACGCCTATAATAGTGATCTGGATATACTCTTCCATCAAATGCACCTCAAAGCGGTATATTCCCGTGCTTTTTGGTCGGTCTGCCTTCGACTTTCGTATCCAGCGTCTCCAGTGCCTTGATTATCTCCATTCTGCTGGCAGCCGGATCTATAATCGATTCTATATAACCCCTTCCCGCCGCAACAAATGGATTTGCAAACATGTCTTTGTATTCCGAAATCTTTTCCTGTCTGGTCTTCTCGGGCTGGTCGGAACCATCAATTTCCCTCTTGAAGATTATGTTTGCGGCGCCTTCGGGACCCATTACGGCGATCTCGGCACCGGGCCAGGCGTAGACAATGTCGGCTCCCAGATGTTGACTGCCCATTGCGATATACGCTCCACCGTAGGCCTTTCTAAGGATCAGTGTTACCTTTGGTACGGAGGCCTCGCTGTAGGCGTAAAGGAGTTTCGCCCCGTGGCGTATTATCCCTCCATGCTCCTGAGAGACTCCCGGGAGAAATCCCGGTGTGTCTACAAAGGTGATTATCGGTATATTGAAAGCATCTAGAAATCTAATAAATCTCGCCGCCTTGTCTGAGGCGTTTATGTCCAGGGAACCGGCGAAGACAGAAGGCTGGTTTGCCACTATGCCCACCGATCTTCCGCCGATCTTTGAAAAGCCCACGACCATATTCTTCGCATAGTGTTCATGCACCTCGAGGAATCGTCCTTCATCGACTACAAGGGAGATCACCTTTTTCACGTCGTATGACTGCTTTGGATTATCCGGCACAATTTCTCGCAGTGCTTCCAGAGCCTCGCCGCGTTCAGCCTCTCCCTTATTTGGTTCTTCGGCATTGTTCTGCGGAAGGTATTCGAGAAGCTGCCTGACGAGAAGCATTGCGCTTCTGTCATCCGGGGCGAGAAAGTGGGCATTTCCACTCTTTGTATTATGCACAAGAGCTCCGCCAAGTTCTTCCATCGACGTCTCTTCGCCCGTCACGGCCTTTATCACCTGTGGACCCGTTATAAACATCTGTGAGTGCCTGTCGGTCATAACAATGAAGTCGGTTATCGCGGGCGAATAGACGGCTCCGCCTGCGCACGGTCCACAGATAACTGTGATCTGAGGAATCACTCCCGAAGATAGGGTATTCCTGTGGAAGATTCCGCCGTAGCCGAAAAGGGAGTCAACGCCTTCCTGAATCCTGGCCCCGCCAGAATCGTTTATTCCTACTATCGGTATGCCTAGCTTTAAAGCCATATCCTGCACTTTTATTATCTTTCTGGCGTGCATTTCCCCAAGCGATCCACCCTGTACTGTGAAATCCTGAGAGAAAACGGCTATCTTTCGCCCGTCGACTGTTCCTATTCCCGTCACGACTCCATCTGCCGGGAATTCCTTGTCTGCAAGACCAAAGCTCGTTGCTCTGTGTTTAACAAATCTGTCGAACTCTTCGAAGCTTCCCTCGTCACAGAGAACATCGATTCTCTCTCTGGCAGTTAGCTTTCCTGTTTTGTGCTGCTTCTCGATCTTTTCCTGACCACCACCAAGGATGATCTGTTCACTCTTCTCAAAGAACTCTTCAAGTTTACCGGCCAATTCATTCGCCCCCTAGTGGTGTCCTTCGACAAGTTCAGTCAGAACTCCGCCCGTGCTTTTGGGATGGAGGAAGACTACTTTTGTTCCTCCGGCTCCGGCTTCGGGCTCCGCGGAAAGAGGTTTCAATCCAAGTGAAACGGCTTCTTCAATCGCGGCTTTGACATCGTCAACGTGGAAAGCGATGTGGTGAATGCCTTCCCCCCTGCTTTCCAGGAATCTTGATATCTGGCTGTTTTCCGATATCGATTCGAGAAGCTCAATCCGAGTGTCGCCGGCCTTTACGAAGGCAACTTTCAGGCCACGGTCTCGAAGTTCCTCGATCCCGGTAACTTCCAGTTTAAGAAGGTCTCGATAGACGGAAAGCCTCTCTTCGATCGATTTTACGGCTATGCCAATATGGTCAATTCTGTCGGATTTCAATTTGATTACCTCCCGATATTCTCAAGAAGATACCTTATTAGTTCTTCAAGTTTATCATTTTCGGCGTAGTGTTCCTTTATAATCTGGTACGCGCTGTTCAAGTTATTGTAAAGGTTGCGCTTAGCGCGTTTCGAGGCGAGCCTTCCAGAGCTGAAGTAAGTGAGAAGTATCTCTTCTATCTCTTCTTGAAGCTCCTTAACGCCGCTCCCCTTTATGGAATCTGTCCTCATTACCGGAAACTTCTTCCCAGAAAGCTCCAGGATCGCTCTGGTTCTCGAAGCGAGCTGGTCGGCTCCTGGAAGATCGCTCTTGTTTATCACGAATATGTCTCCGATCTCCATTATTCCAGCCTTCATTGTTTGAACATCGTCTCCAAGCCCGGGTGCCATTACGAGAAGGACGATATCTGCAAGATTAACGATGTCTGTCTCCGATTGGCCCGCCCCGACCGTCTCCACGTAAATCCTGTCGTAACCGCTCCTGCCAAGAAATTCAACGCTGTTATAAATCGAAGGGCTCAGACCTCCGACGTTTCCCCGGCTGGCCATCGATCTCACGAAGACTCTGGGATCGCCGGCTGCACGTCTCATTCTAATCCTGTCGCCGAGAAAGGCGCCTCCCGTAAAGGGGCTTGAAGGATCGATCGCGACAACGGCCGTCGTCTTTTCCTCCGCGCTTATGCATGCCAGCCGGTCTGTTAAGGACGACTTGCCGGCTCCAGGGCTTCCCGTGACGCCTATGACGCAGTAATTTCGAACAGGCAATCCCTTGATGATCTTCCTGGCCGAATCAGCGTCGTTTTCTATTATGCTCAGCGATCTCGAAATCATGAGCTGGTCGACCCCGGATTTCATTGAACTCATTTCTTTACCGTTTCCTCAATTTTATCTATGATTGATTTCAGCGAGGTTCCCGGTCCGAAAACTTCGAAGATGCCGGCCTTTCTTAACTCGTCGGCATCCTCTGAGGGAATTATGCCGCCGACAAAGAGAGGCTTTTCGCCTATTCCTGCTTCTTTCATTAATCTAAGTACTTTGCTGCAAATCTTCATGTGGGCGCCGGATAGTATCGAGAGCCCCACAACGTCAACGTCTTCCTGAAGCGCGGCCTTGACGACCGATTCGGGAGACTGCCTGAGACCTGTGTAGATAACTTCCATTCCGGCGTCTCGAAGCGCCATAGCGACGACTTTGGCGCCTCTGTCATGTCCATCGAGTCCGGGCTTTGCCACGAGTACTTTTATCTTCATTATCTCCACCTCTCTCTACAGAATCACTGCTTCGGTGTATTCTCCGAAGACGTCTCTCAGGGCGTTAGCTATTTCACCCAGAGTCGCGTATGCCTTAACGGCCTTCAGTATGAATGGCATAAGGTTTTCGCTTCCCTGAGCGGCCTTCTTCAGGTCATCGAGGAGCCTTCGGACTTCGTCATTGTCTCTGTTCTTTCTGAGTGTTCCGATCTTCTTCTTCTGTCGATCCTCAATTGCCGGGTCGAGCCTAAGGAGATCTCTGTCTTGTTTCTCATCGGCAGCAAATTCATTGAGCCCGACAATTATCTGGTCCTTGTTTTCGATCGCAACCTGATACTTGTAGGCGCTGTCGAGTATTTCCTTCTGTACAAAGCCTGCCCTGACAGCCTCGACCATTCCTCCAAGGTCATCTATCTTCTTAATGTAGTCGAGTGCCTTTTCTTCCATTGTGTTTGTAAGCTCTTCAATGAAGTAAGCGCCTCCCAACGGGTCGACTGTGTCCGCTACGCCAGTTTCTGAGGCGATTATCTGCTGTGTTCTCAACGCAATAGTCACGGAATCTTCGGTTGGCAGACCTAGAGCCTCGTCGAAGGAATTAGTATGAAGAGATTGTGTGCCTCCAAGAACTGCGGCTAGAGCCTGGAAAGCAACCCTGACAATGTTGTTCATTGGCTGCTGTGCTGTGAGGGTCGATCCTCCGGTTTGAGTGTGGAATCTAAGCATCATTGCCTTTTCGTCAGTTACATCGAACCTCTCTTTCATAATCTTCGCCCATAGTCTTCTCGCTGCCCTGAACTTCGCTATTTCTTCCAGGAATCCATTGTGCGAATTGAAGAAGAAAGACAATCTCTTGCCGAATACGTTTGGATCGAGGCCTGCATCAATTGCCGCCTGTACGTATGCTATACCGTCGGCGAGAGTGAAGGCGATTTCCTGAACCGAATTTGCCCCTGCCTCTCTTATGTGATACCCGCTAATGCTTATGGTGTTGAAATCGGGGAGGTTCTTGGAGCAGTATTCGAAGATATCCGTGATTAGCCTCATGGATGAATCGGGGGGAAAGATGTAAGTTCCTCTCGCTATATATTCCTTGAGTATGTCATTTTGAATAGTCCCTGTCAGCTTCGAGGCATCCACTCCCTGTTTCTCGCCCACTGCGATGTACATCGCAAGGAGAATGGCGGCAGTGGAGTTAATTGTCATGGATGTGCTAACTCTTTCCAGTGGAATTCCTTCGAAGAGCGTTTCCATGTCCTCCAGCGAATCAATCGCTACTCCCACCCTTCCGACTTCGCCTTCCGACATCGGGTCGTCTGAGTCGTAACCGATCTGTGTCGGCAGATCAAAGGCAACCGAAAGCCCTGTCTGACCCTGAGAGAGGAGGTATCTATATCTGCGGTTTGACTCTTCAGCAGTTCCGAAGCCCGCATACTGTCTCATTGTCCACAGACGGCCCCGGTACATCGTCGGCTGAACACCTCTTGTGAAAGGGTACTGGCCTGGAAAACCGATTTTCTCCTCATATTCGTCCTTTTCAGCCGGCGTGTACAGAATTTCTACCGGCTCATCGAATGATGTCTTGAACTCCTTCTTTCTTTCGGGGAACCTTTTCAGAAGAGGCACCACTTTCTTATTCTTCCATTCCTCTTTCAGTTTCTCCAGTCTCTCGTGATAGCTCACAAAATCTCCTCCATTCATGAGTTCTGTATAGTGATTTCAAGATTGACCAAGTGTCTTCTTTAAACTGACTTTGCTATTACGATTATAACTGTCCTGAACCTCTTTGTGAGTCCAACTTCCTAACTTCTTGACCTTAGGCTATAATTGGTTGGGAGGTGTTTTCATGAATCTAGACAGACTGACAGACGTGGTTTTTGTTCCTGGTATGACTGGAAGAGAAGAGATGATAAGGGCCAAGATAATCGAGATGCTTCCCGAAGGTGTTGAGGCCTTTGTAGATGATCTTGGAAATGTCATGGTTGAAGCCGGAAACGGAGAGTCGACAATCGCCTTTGCTGCCCACATGGATGAGATTGGTCTGCTTGTTTCCGGGATTAATTCCGATGGATCTCTCAACTTCAAGAAGGTTGGGGGAATCGCCGACGAACTTCTCATTGGCAGGCATCTCGACGTCATCACCTCTTCGGGAGAATCGATAGACGGAGTCATTGGAATGACACCTCCACACCTCCGAGAAAAGGCAGATCTTTCGTGGCAAAACCTCGTTATCGACGTTGGGACATCTTCCAGAGATGAAACCTCGCGAATTGGAATTGACGTTCTTGATTACGCAGTATTCAGAAAACAGATTTCAATACTGAACGACAAATTCGTGGCCGTGAGATCTCTTGACGATAGATCGGGCTGTCTTGCTCTGCTAGATCTTCTCGATATGTTGGTCAAGGTCAACCTGAACAGGAGAGTCGTTCTTGCCTGGACTGTGCAGGAAGAGATAGGTTTGATTGGAGCGAGAGCGCTCTCAGAAAAGCTAAAACCGGATCTGTTTTTTCCGGTTGATTCCTTCGCCTGCTGCTCTAGACTGACAGGGGACGTCAAGCCTGGGAACGGAGCCGTCTTAAGAATGTCGGACACTTCATCGCTCGGTGATTACGGCCTCGGAAAGCGCCTTATGGAATTTGCAAAAGAGAAGGAAATTCCCCTGCAGGTAGGAGTTACGGGTGGAGGCACCGATGGAATTCCCTTCCAGCAGAAGGGAACAAAGATGGTTCCTCTAGCGCTTGCGGTAAAGTATCTTCATTCCGAGACAGAATACATATCTATGGAAGATTACGACAATCTCTTGAGATTGATGTATCTCATTTCAACTGAATTTACGCTCTGATGAACAGTCAAGAGCGAATAAGGAAGTGGCTAGTCTCTTCGGGAGTCCTCAACAGAGTAGGCAAGCCGAGCCGATATATCGGCAAGGAACTTAACAGGGTAATGAAGAATCCCGCGGAGAAGTTGAGGATACTTCTTACCTTTCCCGATACCTATGAAGTCGGAATGTCCCATTTGGGGCTCAAGATACTCTACAAAGAACTAAATGCAGTTGATGGGTTCTACGCCGAAAGAGCGTACCTTCCCTGGAAGGATATGATCGGCGAAATGTACAACGCCAAGATTCCTCTTTTTTCTTTGGAGACATACACCCCGGCTGTCGACTTCGATATCCTGGGAATAACTCTTCAGTACGAGCTTTGCTACAGCAATGTTCTCGCGCTTCTCGATCTTGCAGATATCCCCCTGCTCCAGAATGAGAGAACAGTCGAACCCATAGTGCTGGGCGGCGGACCGTGCTCGACAAATCCCGAGCCTATGGCCGATTACTTTGACGCCTTCGTAGTTGGCGATGGAGAAGCAGTAACCTCGATTCTCTGCAACGCGGTGAAGGAAAATATCCATCTTTTGAAATCCGGAAGAAGAAGCGAGCTACTCCAGTTGCTTTCGCAAGTTCAGGGAGTCTACGTGCCTTCAGTCGGGATGAAGGAGACAGTCAAGGCCGTAATCGGAGATCTTTCAGACTACGAGATAGACAGTAATCCACTTGTTCCATACATGCGAACTGTCCACGACAGGGCCGTGTTTGAGGTAATGCGCGGCTGCAATCGAGGGTGCAGATTCTGCCAGGCGGGGATGATCTACAGGCCAGTCAGAGAGCGAGGAGTAAAGGAAATAAGCCGGTCTGTGCGGAAGGTTCTGGAGAAGACGGGGTATGAAGAAATCTCCTTTCTCTCGCTGTCCACTATGGATCACTCTTCCATAGATCTTCTTACTGAAGAGATCCTGCCTTTGCTCCAACCGCAAAGGGTCGCCCTCTCTCTGCCGAGCACGCGCATAGACTCATTCGGAGTGGAGATCGCTTCCAAGATAGCTTCGATTAGGAAGACCGGTTTGACTTTCGCGCCCGAGGCGGGTTCTCAAAGACTGAGAAACGTAATCAACAAGAACGTATCTGAAGATAATCTTATGTCTACAGTTAAGGCGGCGAGGAAAAACGGCTGGCAGAGAGTCAAGCTCTATTTCATGATAGGACTTCCGACCGAAAAAGATGAGGATCTTGAAGAGATAGTCAGGTTGGCGAGGCGGGTCAAAGCCGTTGGCTTCAGAGAAGTCTCAGTTTCGGCGGCAATCTTCATTCCGAAAGCCCACACACCGTTCCAGTTTTCGCCACAGATAGGCGAAGCCGAAGCGGCAAGAAGACTGGGCATTCTGAAGAGGCTATCTGGAAGAGGAATCCAGCTTAGCAGCCACGATCCATCTAGCAGTACGATCGAAGGTGTTCTCAGCAGAGGGAACAGAGAGGTCGGCAAAGCGATATTGAAGGCCTACAGATTGGGCGCAATCTTCGATGAATGGGACGAGGAGTTTGATGCCGCAATATGGCAGGAAGCCTTTCGGGCAGCCGGAATCGATGTAGATGAGTATATGAGAGGATACGATACGCACGAAGCGCTTCCATGGGAACACATTTCCACTGGAATCTCGAAGAGCTTTCTTATTGAAGAATATGAGAAGGCTTTGAGGGAAGAAACCACCAGTGACTGCAGATGGGAAGGCTGTACCGGCTGTGCCGTATGTCAGACCCTAAACGTCTCTAATGTGCTTCGCAAAGTCTGAGGGCGCTCATTTTTGACGCTTCGGTGATGTCGCCTGCGCCGAGAAAGAGGATGACTGCATCCCTTTTCTTTTCGAGCCATTCAAGTATCTCCGAGTAGTTTACGGCATGTACCGCCGGAACACCGTAGCTACTCAAACCTTTCAAGACCTCTGTCTCGTCGATTGCATACTGCCCCTTTTCGTAAGCCTCGTAGAGCTTGTAGACACAGACTTCGGTTGCATCCTTAAGAGACATCGCAAACCGGCCGTTTTCCCTGACCAATCTTGAATATCTATGCGGCTGAAAGACAACCACAACATTCTTCCCTGGGAAGAATTCGCGGGCGCCTCGAATGGTACTGCTTATTTCGTCCGGAGTATGGGCGTAGTCATCAAAGAAAAAGAGGTTTCTGAAATCATCGAGACCTCTAAAAGTGAACCTTCTGTCAACCGACCTATATGACTCCAAGGAGTTCTTTATCGATTCAATCGGAACGCCCATTTCGTGAGTAAGAGCAACGGCCGCAGTTGCGTTGTAAGCGTTGTATTCCCCCGGGATCATGAGCTTGAAGACACCGAGGTCGGTATCTCCTTTCCAGCATCTGAAGGTCTGATTCATGATTCCCGTAGCTCTGTCGGAGAAGCGATAATCGCCTCTGTCTCTTCCGAAGGTTAAAGAGCCTTTGAAAATCCTTTCGGAAATTGGATCGTCTGCATTCGTAACCAGCATCTGTCCGACACCTCTGGCGAAGTACTTGAAGTGATTCTTGAGATTGTCGAACGAGTTATCGTAGTGTTCGAGATGATCGCCCCGTACGTTGGTGATTATCGCGTAGTCAGGCTTAAATGAAGCAAAGAAACCATCGCTCTCATCCAGCTCACTTACGATAAGTCCCTCGCCCTTTCTATAGTTTCCATCGCTCAAGAGAGGATTTATTCCACCGAGTAAGACCGTGGGGTCTCTTCCGGAGTCGACAAGAATTTTTGAAACCATAGCCGTAGTGGTTGTCTTTCCGTCGGTTCCAGTTACACAAAGGGAGATGTTTCTAGAAATAAGATTCTTGAGCAGTTCCATTCTGTATATTGTAGGCACACCTTCCGAAAGAGCCCTGACCAGCTCCGGGTTTCCCTGTTTAATGGCAGTAGTTCTCACTACGACATCGGGTTTTTCGAAGTTTTCATAAGAATGGCCAATAAAGATATTAACGCCTTTCGCGCGAAGGTAGTCTACCCTTTCATTCTCTTCGTAATTCGATCCGTAAACCTGGTCACCCTCAGATGCTAAGTGCATTGCCAGACCGCTCATTCCAATTCCGCCAATGCCAATAAAATGATATTTCAAATCGATTCCTCCCGGAGTATATTATCCAAAATAATTTCAACTGGTCTTCTTGGAGGTTTGTAACAGGTCTCTCTTTGCAACATTTCTTGTATTGCAATGCTCAAAGCTTTGGAGGTCAAATTCTCTTCCAGTATAACATAACCCAATCCAACTCTTTCCAGCGAGCGAGCGTTGTGATATTGGTGATTTTCCGCGGCACCGGACCACGGTATTATTATACCCTTTCTTCCAAAATACTGTAGCTCTGCGATAGTAGTTGCTCCTCCCCTTGACACGACAAGATCGGCACAGGCTATCGCGTCTGTAAGGTCTTCTATATAAGAAAAAGAGCGAACAAAAGGGAATCGATTAAGAGAGAGTGCCCGGTTATCGTCACCTGTAGAATGGAGGAAAGCTAGCCTGTCACGGCTCCTTTCAAGTTCGATGTAATACTTCTCTAGAGCGCTATTTATCGCTTCCGATCCAAGACTTCCACCCAGTACGACAATGAAAGGACTTTCCTCTGCAAGATTGAATCTTTTCATCACTTCGCTCTTCGTTGATGTTGCCTCTCTCACCGGGTTACCCGAGAAGACGATCCTTTCTGCCGGGATTTCGAGGTTACTACGGCTCTCCTCGAATGATATGAAGAAGAGCCGTGCATGCCTCGCAAGTCTCTTGTTTGCTATTCCCACTACTGAGTTCTGTTCGTGAATATACACCGGTATCCCTAGTTTATGAGCGGCTTTGACAATGGGATAGGAGACGTAGCCTCCCGTCGAAAACAGGAAATCGGGTGAGAATTCGGCCAGGCGTTCTCTTACCGATCTCTCGGTCTTTAAGTGAGAAAAGAGTATCCCGGCATTCGACGGGCTGTAGAGAGGCCTCTTAAGGCCCGTCAGCTCCAGAGGGACTCTCTTTGCCTCGGGGAAGTCTTTTCCGAGGCTCCTGTCATCTATCTTTCCAGAGACAGTGAAGTACAGAAGATCGATTTCCCCAAGCCTTTCTAGCTCCTGCAGAATCGCAACGGCAGGATAGTAATGGCCACCGGTTCCACCGCCGCAAAAGGCTACCTTAAGCTTCTGCATTCTCTTTTTCCTTTTCTTCTTCCGATTCGATAAGTATGGAGAAGACCAGGCCGTAGCCGATCATCAAGGACATTATCGAAGAACCGCCGTAGCTTACTAATGGCAGGGTGACGCCGGTCGCCGGGAAAAGCCCGAGATTGACCGCTATGTTGATAGTTGCCTGGATCATTATGTAAAGAGCGAATCCGACTATATAGAGTTTGCCTTCGAGAGCGGTCGAGCCCCTCAAACCAGCGTCGATGAGCTCCCTTATGAAGCCCACATATGCAAGCATCAGCACAAGTAAGCCAATCAGGCCGAGCTCCTCTCCTATGACAGCAAATATGAAGTCGGAGTAACTAACCGGAAGGTAGTACTTGACCAGTCCCATTCCCAGACCCTTACCTGTGAGGCCACCGGAAGAGATAGCCATGAGCGAGTATGAAACCTGTTCGTGTTCCTCGCCTGTAAAGGAGGACAAAAAGGAAGTTATTCTCTGAATCTGGTATTCTTCTATGAATCCGCCGCTGTAGAGAACAAGAAGCAGAACAACCACGAAGATCAACGCGAGACCTATATATCGCATCTTGATGCCGCCGATTATCATCATTACAAATGTGATCGCAACCATGATGCCTGTGGTCGAGAGGTCTGGTTCGATGAACACGAGCAATGCAAATGGAGCAAGAATTCCAAGCGGAATCAGAAAAGTGGTAAGAAAATTTCTCTTCTTAAGTCCTCCGAAGTATTTAGCGAGCACGATCAACAGAGAGATCTTTGCAAACTCCGAAATCTGGAGAGTGAAGCTTCCGATATCTATCCACCTGTTTGAACCACCCCTGTCTGCAAAGAAGAGAACGCTGACAAGCAGTATTAGCGTAAGTGGATAATAGACCGTGAAGGCTCTCTTGAAGTGCCAGGAGCCCTTCATATATATGATCATCAGAGCACCTGCGAGTCCTATAGCAAAGGAAATTAGCTGCCTCTCAAGAAACTCAGAAGCAGTCACTCCTGGATGCCTCGCCTCCATGCTTATTCCGGCGCTGTAAATGAATACTAGTCCAAATATAATGAAGACACTTGAGTACAGCGCCAGCATTAGGTATGTTCTCTTCATGATCACTCCAATGCGTTTACTATCTCTCTAAAATGATTTCCTCTCTCTCCGTAGTTCCTGTAAAGATCGAAACTCGATCCTGCCGGGCTCAGAACTACGCAGTCGCCATCTTGGGCGAGCCTCTTGCTTATGGACACTGCGTCGGCCATGTTCTCTGCATTAGAAAAGGGTATTCCCCTCATCTGAAGTTTAGCAGATAAAGTCTTCATTGAGGTTCCCATCATGACAAGGTGTTTCAGTTGACCTAGCTGTTCGATCAACTCGACGTATGTCTCATCCTTCTCCTGGCCTCCGAGAATCAGAATTGTCTTAGACGGTTCGAAATTTCTCAGAGCGGCGCTCACTGCGTGGGCGTTGGTCGCCTTCGAATCGTCGTAATACTTAACCCCTTCAAACTCTCTTACTAGCTGGAGCCTGTGGGAGAGAAAAGAGTAGCTTCTCAGCTCCTGGAAAACATCTTCGGCCGAAAGGCCGATGAGTTGTGAGATCATCAGAACTACCAGTGTATTCTCGAAGTTATGTTGACCGACGTATGGGAGATCTGCCGTCTTGAACTTTACACCGGAAATTCTCAAGTATTCCCTGTCGAAAGTATCGTCTCCCGTGTCCGACATCGAAAACAGACGAAGTCTGCAGCCGGCTAGAAACTCTTTATAACTCCCTTGAATCCCCTTTGGCAGAAGAGTCATTCCTTCTGTCATTTTTGCCAGCCGGAGCTTGGATTTGAAGTAGTCGTCGAGGCTCTTATGATAGTCGAGGTGGTCTTCTCCCAAATTGATGATCGCAGAGAGATGAAAACGCTTTTGCTCCTCTGCAAACCATCGAAGCTGAAAGGAACTGACTTCGAGGACGTAGTAATCGAAGTCTTCGCCTGCGACACCGGCAAGAGGATCTCCCAAATTTCCTCCCTGGAAGACCTTTCGCCTCTTTCCGGAGATGATGTGGTTCAACATCGTTACGGTTGTCGATTTTCCGTTTGTTCCTGTCACACCTATCACGGTTCCCCTGGGCTTTGACCACAATCTGTCGAGAGAGACTTCAAGCTCGGTCGTAAAGTACTTGCCCGAATCGATTATTCTGCTGCCCACTTCGGAAAAAGGCGAAACCCCGGGTGAAACGACGAAAGAATCGCAGCCAAACAGCTTATCTGTATGTCCATTTTCTTCAAATTCTATAGAATGCTCTTTCATGAACATCTTTGCTTCTTCTGCTATAGCGCCGCTGTCGGAAACAAACAGAGATAGAGGACTCCTTTCCTCAACGAACGTAGTTAGGAGTTTCTGATTGGATATCCCGAATCCCACGAACCCTATCTTTCCTTTAAGCATCGCACGCACCTACCAGGTGAGCAGTCCAAAGACTGCTCCAATGAAAGCGATCAACGAAAATCTGAAGGCGATCTTGCTTTCTTTCCAGTTTGAAAGTTCAAAGTGATGGTGTATGGGAGACATCTTGAACACCCTCTTTCCAAAGGTTTTGAAGGAAAAGACTTGGATGATGACGCTGAACATCTCGACAAGGAACATCATGCCGAAGAAGAGGAGATAGCCCTCCCGGCCGTTCACGGAAAACATAACAGCGATCATTCCACCCAGTCCGATCGATCCGGTATCTCCCATAAAAACAGTGGCCGGAAACCAGTTGTGCCATAGAAACCCGGCGAGAGCACCGCAAATCGGTGCGATTATTCCGTTCTGCCAAGCTGGAAGCATAAGCATTGGAGCCAGCGAGAAAATGAACATCGAACCTGCCAGTCCGTCAACTCCATCCGAGAGGTTCACTGCGTTGCTCATTCCGGCGATTATTACTGCCGAGATCGGATAGTAGGCAAAACCGAAGTCAATCTCCCCGATAAGGGGAAGCATTATGTGAGTGTGCGGATTGACAAGCTGAATGAGAAAGACAATTATCGAGGCCGACAACAACTGCAGCAGCAGTTTCTTTCTGCCGCTCAGGCCCGACGCGTTCTTCTTAACGATCTTTGAAAGGTCGTCGACAAGTCCTATAATGCCAAAGAGTACGCCGGAGAGTATCACGAGCAAGATCTCGACACTGAAGGCAAAGATCGAGGCTACAGCGAGCGCAATCGGAAGAAAAACGATCCCCGCCGCGGTAGGCGTTCCGGTTTTGTAATTGTGAAGATCCGGCCCTTCCTCTCGAATATACTGACCGATTCTCTTCCTTCTCTGGTATCTCTTGAAGGGTTCGATGGCAAGTGCGCTCAACAGGAACGCCAGAAGAAAGGAGAAGGCTTCTCTATGCATTTCTAATCAGCTCCAGAAAGGATTCGTAAACTCTCTCAAGAGCGACTGCTCTGGAGGCTTTGAAGAAGACCAGGTCTCCGGGCATAACGTTTCTTTGGAGCCAGGAAGCGACTTCCCCAATTTCGCTGCTGACCAAGGAAGGTTCCATATTCTTTGAAGCAGCTTCAATTGCTTTGTCCTGGTTGAAAAGGACCGTCTTGTCGAAACTCTTCAAGAGTTTTCCAAGTTTTACGTGAGTACGCGACTCCTCTTCCCCCTGCTCGAGTATTGAACCTGCAACTGCGATTTTCCTGGAGTGCTTGAGTTTTTCTATTGATACCATTGCCGATTCCCAGGATTCGAGGCTGCTGTTGTAGAAATCACTTATCAAGGTGATTCCGTGGAGAGTTTCGACTGAAAATCTGTCCTTGAAAGGCAGTTTGAAGTCATTAAGGAAGATAGAAGGCTCTGGGAGGCCCTCAAACACTGTCACAAGATAAGCGGCACCAAGATCCATCAGCTGGCCGTAGCTCCAGATACCTCTTAACCTGACAAAACGATCGCCTTGACAGTCGAAATGGAGCATGGTATCGCACCCATCGTATGAGAAGTCAATTATGGAAAAGTCGGCGTTGTCTCTTCCAAAGAAGCGTGTTTCCACCGATAGGCCGGCGGCAAACTCTCTAAGCCTTTCATCACACCCTCCCAGTATTGCCTTGGAAAGCCTGCTCGAGTCGAATATCGAGAGCTTTTCCAGCAGGAGTTCATCCGGGTGCTTGAAGTTTCCCACATGAGCAGTTCCAACGTTGAGAAGTACGCAGATATCTGGCTCCACGAGATTAACAAGACTCTCTATGTCTCCCCTAGCACTTGTCCCGAATTCGAAGACTCCGAAGCGAGATGAGAGAAGCTCTGTCCTGTTTTCGAGCAGAGACAAAGGCAAGCCGATTTCTGTGTTCAAATTGCCGGCCGTCTTGAAGGTCTTTCCAAGTTTCGAAAGAAGATGCGCCGTTATCTCCTTCGTTGTGGTCTTCCCGTTAGAACCAGTGATTCCGATCCTGCTCTTCAGGTGTGATCGAGAGAGAACTTTTCTTGCCGCTTCTACTAGTAGTTCTTTAGTATCGTCAACCGTTATTACTCTACTGTTCGCAGATGATCTATTCGAAAAAACCAGAGAAGCTCCTGCCAAGAGGGCTTCGTCAACGAAGTCGTTGCCGTCGACACGTTCGCCCTCCAGTCCCACAAAGACATCACCGTCCGACACTCTTCTTGAATCTATTGTTATCCGTCGTTCTTCCGTTTGAATCAAAAATTCTTCAACCGCCGATTTCGATGTCACTTCTTGATGTGCCTCCGGAACTTGCTCTCCAGTATGTCCTTCACTACAAGTTTGTCGTTAAAGGGAATCTTTCTGTCGCGAAGAATCTGAAAGTCTTCATGGCCGCGTCCGGCAATCAAAACCATATCCTGGCGGTTCGCCAGCGTAAGCGCAACTGATATTGCCTCCCGTCTGTCGGGAATGACCAGATACGGCTTGAACTTGTCCACGCCGCTTTCAAGATCCTGGAGAATTTCTACAGGGTCATCAAGCTTAGGATCGTCGGAAGTGAGAATAACTACGTCACTGAATTTCGAAGAGACCTCTGCCATCAATGGTCGCTTTCCTTTGTCGGCCGAACCACCGGCTCCAAAGACAAGAATCAACCTCCCCGGAGTCAGCCTTCTTGCCGTCTTCAGGAGTTTCTCCATAGCGTCTGGTGTGTGCGCGAAGTCGATTACAACATCGAAGCCGTATTTTGTTGCTTCCTCGACAAACTCGAATCTTCCGGGCACGCCGCCGAAAGAGGAGATTGCTTTTGCTATGTGATCGAGGTCGTAATTAAGTGAATTGAGAGCGGCAATGGCTGCCGCAATGTTATAGGCATTGTGTTCCCCAATCAATCTCGAATAGATCCTGTGCGAGGAGCCGTAAGGAGTCTGTATCGTGAAATCCATTCCCGTTCGGGAAATGTCCAGATTCTCAATCCTGTAATCCGATTCGTCGCCAAAACCGTACGTAGTGATTCTGTTTCTGGCGATGTGAATGTCTGCAATGTTCACTTTGTCCCCATTTGCTATGGCGATTCCATTTGACTTCAACAAAGAGAACATCCTCATTTTAGATCTGTAGTAGTCGTCGAAGGTGGGATGAAAATCCAGGTGATCTCTGGTCACGTTGCTGATTATTCCAACATCGAAGCGCATTCCCTCTACTCTGTTCATTGAAAGCGAGTGAGAAGAGACCTCCATAATAAAATACTCGCTCTTCATCTTTGCCGAAAGCTGAAGAAGTTTCGCCAGTTCAACCGGTCCGGGAGTTGTGTTCTTCGGGTTCGAGTAAATACGCTCACCTACAACATTTCTCACAGTGCCTATCAATGATGCTTTTCTCTCAAACGAAGAGAGAACATGGTAGATCAGGGTCGTGATGGTTGTCTTCCCATTTGTGCCTGTTACACCGATAGTGGTTAGATTTCTGTAAGGATGGCTGTACTCTTCCATGGTAAGCAATGCCTCGACAAAACGAGAACTCTTCACATAAACAACAGGAACACTCACTTCCTCGTCTTCGATCGGCATTTCAGCTATCAAAGCGACTGCGCCCTTTCTCTGAAGTTCCCTCGCAATCAGATGTGAATCGAAACTCGTGCCCTTGATGCATATGAAGAGGTTTTTCTCTCTAAGAACCCTTGAGTCACTCTCAATATGATCAAATTCCGGATCGATGTTGCCGGGATTCACCACCTGAAGAACACTGTTGCCGAGGAGTTCTATGACCTGAGATAACCTCATCGATCACACCCCTTTCGCTCTTATTGATTGTATCATCGGTCTCTGAAGTTGACAACAGAGGCCGCATATGGTAACATTTATTAGCAGTCTATGGGAGGGAGTGCTAAGTGTCTAAAAAACGAACAGGTGGCCCAGAACTGAATCCCAGGCAGATAAGGGTGCTCTACTGCGTTTCTAGAGAATACATCTCTTCTGGAAAACCTGTGAGTTCTAAACAGGTTCTGGAGCACTCTAATCTCAAGTTCAGTTCTGCAACAGTAAGAAATGATATGAGAAAACTTGAGTTTCTAGGATATATATACCAGCCCCATACCTCTGCGGGCCGTGTTCTGACGGACAAGGGATTGAGGTTCTACCTTGATTCGGTTAGAACTATCACGGAAGACCTCCGTGAAAGTAATGTTGCGATCGCCATAAGGCAGACAAGCGTTGTGGGTGATGTGGAGCATCTCTTGCAGGGGATGACAAGGATACTTGCTCGTGCCGTGTCGGGGTTTGTGGTGATAGAGAAGCCTAAGTTTGATAGGTTACTTGTTAACAGTGTAGCGATTTCGAAGATAACCGACGGCTACCTCAACGTGTCGATAGTCACCGATTTGGGAGTCAGTCTTAACACGACTGTTTTTGTAGGAACCAGCGATTTTGATATTGCCAGTTTTCAGAAGTACGTAAATATGGCCGTTGTAGGAAAGACAATCGGTGAGATAAGAAAGGGAATCAAGAATGTAGAGCTTAGATACGACCAGTGGCACGACAGAAGATTGCAGGATATCATACACTTCTTGCAGAGCATATTTGAGAAGGAAAACGAAGAGAAGTACTACAAGTACGGCCTTGAGTTCATAATTTCGAACGACCATCTCGATTCTTCAGATATCTCTGGGCTGGTAAGATCTGTGGAAAATCCGAGGAATCTTGAGTTGTTGCTAAGCTCCTTTGGGGAATTCGATGATTACAGGGTCTTCATTGGCGATGAAGTGGGCAGGGACGAGCTCAAGAACTTTGCAGTATTTGCTTCCCCATACACAAGAAAAGATGAGAAGATAGGATATGTCTTCATTATTTCGCCAAAACTGACCTACTACGAGAAGATAAACGCGTATTTGAACTTTTCGATAAATAGATTATCAGAGGTTTTTTCGAATAGATAGGAGGAAAGCAATATGACGCAAGCCAAAGATGAAAAGAATCTTGAAGAGATTAAGAAAGAAGTTAATGGGAGAAAGAGACCGGCAGAGAACGAGATACAGGAATCCGGAGCTCATGAATCGGAAATAGAAGAAATCAAGGAAGGCCAGGAAGAGAAGGATAAACAGGCAAATGGCACTGTAGAGGAGCCTGAGATAGACGAGTCGGAGGTCTTGAAAAATGAGATAAAAGCTCTTAAGGAAGAAAACGCTAGACTTAGAGCGGAATTCATCAACTACAGAAATGCGCTGATTCGTGAGTCGGAAGAGAATTCTAGGAGGCATAAGGAGAAGATGATTCTCAGGCTCATAGATATATACGATAATCTTGGACGTGCGCTGGAAAACTCAGAAGATTCAAGCGAGGGTCTCGTCTCGGGTATAAGATTGATTCACAAATCTATCGAGCGGCTCATGTTTGACGAAGGGCTGTCCCTTATACTTCCCGAGATCGGTAAGCCTTTTGATCCCTTTTCCCATGAGGTTGAGGAGACCGTTACTTCAAACGATGTTCCGGACATGGCCGTGTTTGGTGTTGTGGAAAGTGGATACAAACTGAATGGCAAGGTTCTCAAGCCTGCTAGAGTCGTTGTTGCCGTAAACAACTCTTCCGAGTTCGAATGAGAGCCTTCGGTGGTGATATAGATGGCTCAGTCAAGAAAAGATTATTATGAGATTCTAGGAGTCTCTCGAAACGCTTCCGATGAAGATATAAGAAAGGCCTACAGGAAACTGGTAAAGGAATGGCATCCGGACGCCTATAAGGGATCCAGCAAGAAGGATGCAGAATTGAAGTTCAAAGAAATCCAGGAGGCGTATGAGGTTCTCTCCGACAAGGAAAAGAGGGCAATGTTCGACCGTTTCGGATATGTCGGCGACCCCGCTTCCTTCAATCGCGGTTCGGGAAGGACACCGGGAAATGCCGGAGGAAATTTCGACGAAGTCTTTGGAGATTTTCAGGATGTCTTCGACGTCTTTTTTGGAGGAAGCAGGTCCGGTGCTAGTAATAGATCGCAGGGACCGCGAGCAGTTAGGGGAGAGGATATTCACGCCTCGGTCGTTATTGAGCTGAAGGACGTAATCCTTGGAAAGAAAGTAGTTCTCGAGTACGACAGGAACAAGGTCTGTCAGAGCTGCGACGGAACGGGCGCAGAGGGTGGTACAAGTTATAGAACCTGTCCCACGTGTAACGGCAGCGGTTATGTGAAGGAAGAGCATAGATCATTCTTTGGGATGTTCAGCAACACCCATGCCTGCAACACTTGCAATGGTTCAGGAAGAATAATAGACAAGCGATGCGGTGTATGCGGTGGAAGAGGCTACGAGAAGGAGAGACACAAGGTCAGTGTAACGATTCCCACGGGTGTTGAAAATGGCGCAACTTTGAGGATTGGCGGTCACGGGAATGCCGGACAGAATGGAGGCCCGTACGGCGATCTTTATGTCAGTGTAAGAGTCGAAATGCCGACTGAGTTCAGGCGTAGCGGGAATGACCTTTATGTCAGCAAAGAGATAGACTACGTTGAAGCTGCTCTGGGTACCACCTCAGAGATTCCGCTTCCTGAGGGAGGAACGGAGACTCTCAAAGTCCCGGCGGGGACAAGTCCCAACACGGTCTTCAGAATGAAGAATCTAGGCGTTCCCAGTGTATCTGGGGGTAGGCGCGGAGATCTCCTGGTAAGTGTAAGAGTCAATATTGGCAAACCTTCAAGCAAGGAGAAGAAACTTCTCCAGCAAATTGCAAAGCTCAAGAATTCGAGGGTTGTAGAGTGAAGTGAGCAGGAAGACTTTTCTCGACTACTTTTTGATCACGGTTGGATCCGTACTGACCGCGATATCAATAGTGTCATTCATGATACCTAACAACATTATTGCCGGCGGTGTTAGCGGACTGGCAATAATTGTTTTCAAGGTCTTCGGACTCTGGGTCGGTGCCCAGATGTTTGTGTACAACATTGTTCTCTTTCTTCTTGCCTTCGTGATTCTGGGAGTAGGTTTTGGAATAAAGTCAATATACTCTGCGGTGCTGATGTCCTTGACTGTCGATATCCTTCAGAGATCGAAATTCCCCGTTTTCGATGCCTCTACGACTCAAGACGGCTTTCTTCTGGTGGCAATCTACGGCGGTGTAATTGCAGGCGCGGGAATGGGGCTGGTTCTCTGGCGAGGGGCCTCGACAGGTGGTACAGATATCCTTGCCATGATATTTTCCAAGTATCTGGGCTTCAGCACGGGTACGGGTCTGCTGATCAGCGATTCATTAATAACTACGCTTGCGGTCGTTGTGTTCGGCCCAATCGCGGCTATGTACGGAATTATCACGATCTTCACCACCAGCAAGACAATAGACGGAATAATCGAGGGTGTGGGGAACACCAGGACGGCTTTTGTGATAAGCAAGGAAAGCGAATCGATCAAAAATCGAATCATCAAAGAAATGGAGCGCGGTACGACAATGCTGAAGGCTACCGGCGGTTTCTCCGGCGAGGAGAGGCCGGTACTTATGGTTTCGATAAGGCGAAGAGAGATCGGACAGTTGAGGCACATTGTGAAAGCTACAGATAAACGGGCCTTTGTGATAATTGTAAACAATTCTGAGGTCTTCGGTGAGGGCTTCAAGAATCTCACCTGAGGAGATGGTATGAAGTACATATGTTTCGATACTTCCTCAAGAACACTACTTCTCTCTGCCAGTAACGGCAGGGCAGTTATTGACATCAGAGCGCATGAGATCGACAGATACGGCTCAATGTTGGCCGTAATAATAAAACAGTCTATAGAGAATTTGAAGATCGAGGCCTCGGAACTCGATTTTATTGGAGTTGGGGTCGGACCGGGTTCGTTAACTGGACTGAGGGTTGGGATCTCAACTGCAAAAGGAATGGCCTTCCCCTTTGATCTTCCCACCGTCCAGTTCAACTCTCTTGACATTCTTGCAAGGCCGATCGATAGCGAAAGATTCGCAATCTTGAGACGCGGAAGAGAGGGGCACTACTACTGGAGGGAGTACAGAAAGGGAATGCCGTTTGGAGAGACGGGTTTCACAAGTTCCGCAGAACTTGTATCTCGAATCGATGCTTCAGAGATCGAGCTCTTCCTGGATGGCGAGATCGACCCCTTATTCGACGACTTCAGAATTAGTAAAGTGGAGCGGTACGATCCCTCTGTAATGAGGGACATTGCGGTCGATAAATTCTCCGCAGGAGACACAACAAACTACTCCAGTCTGGCACCGATATATCTTCAGAAGTCAATAGCCGAGATAAACTGGGAGAAGAAGTCCGAAGGAGAGCGTTAGTCTTTTCTCAGAAGAATCAGCGGAACAAGCATTTCCTCAGGAGTCAGTCCCCCGTGTCTCCCTTTGAGAGAGTGTTCCTGCCCGGTATATTTGAAACATAATGAATAATCACTTTTTGAGATAGTTATTAACTCACCTCTTCTCTTTCTCAGGGTATTAGTCAGGGATTTTCCAAAAAGCTTCATCTCGTCGATTTTCGATGGTTCAAGAATCTCCAGATAATCCCCGAATTCCTCCTCCATCTTTTTCCTGGTCTTTTCTCTGTCGAGGGAATAGATGTAAGACATCCGTTGCTCGCCTCCGGGCATCGAGTACATCTCCTCAAAGACAGGATCGAATTTTGACCACCAGACCTCGTGTTCCCGGGGGGTCTCAATCTGACCGTGATCGGCCGTGATTAAGAACGCTGTTTCGTGTTGTACCCTGTCTTCGAAAAACCTTTCAATTGCGGAGAAAAGTAGTGCGGTCTCTGAAATATACGACAGGGAATTCGGTCCGTATCTGTGGCCGTACGTGTCGATAAGTCCCCAGTAGACAATGGTCAGGTTTGAACCTTCTTCGGATGAAAGAATTGCATCTAGCTCTTCAAACATATCGCCGAGGCCGTGGACGCCCCGAGCTATACCCCCGCGCGAATGCATCCTCGTCAAGCCGGTGTTCACGAAGCTCTTCGATGTAAGGTGGTACCCTCTTACTCCCGCTTCTTTGAGAGATTCGAACACGGTGGGTCTCTGAATGAACTTAAGAGGATCGAAGCCCAGTCTGGTGAGATTGTCTCTGTCCTGAGTGTAAGGAGTCAATTCGATCATATTCACAAGTCCGCCGTACTCCGGCATATTTTGCAGGTAACCCAGTATTCCGTGTTCTCCCGGTACCGATGCGGTGAATATCGAGGTGAGGGCGCTCGAAGTGGTCGAAGGAAAGACGGATGTCAGCATTCTTACGTCCTCTCTGTTGAAATACTTGAAGCGGTTGCTTTCAAGCACTTTCGAGAGATTGTAGTAACCGACCGCATCTACTATGAACACGACAAGCTTCTCTATTCCTTCAAGATTCAGCCCGTTCTCAGTGAAAGAGTATCCCTTCACCCCGGAGTTCACCTCAGCTCCAAAGTGCTTTAGAATGGCCGCCGATAGGTTCACTATAGAACTACTGTCGTATCCTGGATAGATGGACTCCACTGGAAACTCCTTCCACTCTTCGGACCCCAAAGCAAGGCGAGACTCCGTAAAGAAATGCCTGTTTCCGAAAGTCAATATTCGCTTGGGTTCATAATCATTCTACAATTATATACGATCGCTGCCTCGGCTTTCTTACAGACAAACGCAGAACCAGCACTTGTCATCGAGACGGCTCTTGTCAAAAGAGCCCGAAACCGGCCTTACAGCCGGAGCGGGCTCCAAATGCTCTCTTGTTGATTCACAACAACAGGCCTACAGGGAAAGGTGTGTCGAGTGAAAACTACTCTTTCACTCCTCCCTGTGTCAGTCCTCCAACGATGTAATCCTGTAACACCAGGAAGAAGATCACCATGGGGACTGCCCCGATGAGAGCTGCTGCCGTGAATGGACCCCAGCTTGTCTCGAATCTTCCCGAAAACTGCCAGAGTCCCACCGCGTAAGTCCATTTGTTCATATCCTGAAGGAGTATCCTGGCAATCAAATACTCGTTGAAGATGTTCATGAACGTCAGAATAGCCACAACAGCCAGAATCGGTCTGGCTAGCGGCAAAATCACCTTTGAGAAGGCCTGGAATTTCGTGGCTCCGTCTATCATTGCGGCCTCTTCGAGCGAGTTTGATATTGTGTCATAGTATCCCTTGATCAGCCAGATGTTGAAGGCTATCCCGCCGGAATAAGCGAAAATTAGTCCACCGAGTGTGTTAAGCCCCAGGAAGGGAAGCACGCTCCCCATGAATTGAAGCAATGCGTAGAGTGCAACCATGAACATTATCGTCGGGAACATCTGGATCAACAGCAGAGCAAGGAGTCCCTGCTTTCTTCCGCGGAATCTCATCCTGCTGAACGGGTAGGCTGCAAGAGAGGCAACCGCAACGCTGATAAGCGATACGGACAGAGCAACGATTACCGAATTCAGCAGCCATCTGACGAAATAGAAGTAGGTGCTCTCCTTCTGAGCCCAGATTTGATTGGTCCTGAAAAGGGCTTTGTCTATCTCTCTCAAATCTTCGGAGTATGACGATGAATAAGAGGCGGGTTTTTCGATCAGATCGGATATGAGCCTGGAGGCACGCTGGTATTTGGCGTTGACTTGTTGAAAGAGGGAATTGTAAGTCTCCTGCATCTTTCCGAAGTCTTCCAGTGTCACTGAAGTTCCGAGAAATCTAAGATCTATGTAGTTGTTCACCTTCAAAGCGAGTTCATCTTTCATCGATCTCATGCTTGAAATCAGCTGATTCAACAAGGCCGTTCCTTCTTTTGCTTCCGTGTTCGCCCTGTTGAAATCTTCGTACCAGGTTAGCGCTCTGTAGCGGCTTGAGGATCTTATTTTGAAATAGTCATTCAAAACGCCTGTAAGCCCTAAAACATAGTCTCTGGCCTCATCCAGTGAGTTGATCTCCTCTTCTACAGACAACATGGCCGTTCTTATGTTTACCGCTTCCAGAGCCTTTGCGTATTCATCCTCAGCTCTGTCTGCCTCTTCTTGAAGTGAGGAGATCTTCTCGTTTAGAAGCTCGCTTTCCTCTTTCAAAGATTCCAACTCCGTCCTGAGTTCTATTGTGTTTTCTGAGACTTCAACGTACTCAGAGACACTGATCTCCAGAACCGGCAAGATGCGTGAAAGATTAGAAAGAACAGTATTGATTACGTCCGTTCCGTTCGAGACTTCAGAATTTCCCGAGGCGCCCAAAAGCGCCTCTCTGTTGTCTGAGAACCAGGCCATTTCTACTGACAGCTCGGAAAGAGCTGCCGACAGCTCTCGGACGTTCTCCATCTGCGATAGCTGTCCTTGAACAGTGTCGATAGTCTCTCTTGCTGAAGTGATCTCATTCAGTGAAGTCATGAGTTTGGCTTCCGTGACGGCTGTTCGATTTTCGATACCCTTCGAGATAACGATTTGCAGTGGAAGAATCAAGGCAGACAGCTTTCTGGTCTCCGATACCAGTGTGGGCATGGCAATCTGCAGTGACTCTTCCAGCTCTGCCAATGCCGATTCTGAGACGGCAAGAGACTTTGCAGTCGACTCTATTGTGCTCTCCACAATCGACAGTTTTTCGGTTGCCTCGATATATTCATAGTATTCCGCGCCGAAAGCTTCTCCTGCAAGAGAGTATAACTCCTCAGAGACGCTTTCAGCAGCTGCTGCTGCAGCTTCCCAAGCTTCACCGGCCGACTTGAAGGAATCGTAGAGACTGGTTCTTACTCGATTCAGTTCAGCGGCCCGCTCTTCTGGCATCGATGATTCAAGGTCCCTGAGATACCTGTTTATTACTCTTAGCCATTCTACCTTTCTCCATTCAGAGTAGTCTATTTCGGACAGAGATATGTAGTTCTGAATCGACTCCAGAGAATTGATTACTTCTTCCTTATTCTCAAACTCGAGAGTCTCAATTGCGCTTAATGTCTCGTCTCTGTGAATGAAGACTTCTTCATAGAGTTTCCTGTATCTTTCAAGAGAATCGGAGATTGGGGCAGCTCGTTCACCAAGCAAATCCAGGTAGAATTGATAGTCCCCCTCCAGCGAAGGTGATGTCGTTTGAAGGACTTCACCGATAGCATATGCGGTTTTTACTTCACTGACTTCGCCGATCTCTTTCAGCCTTTCTTCGAGAAGGTTTTTGTCTTTAAGTCTCAGTTCGTTCATTTCCTTAATGATCAGGCTATCTTTGTCTGTCAGATCATTCTCTATAGAGATCGTGCCCCCTTCGACGGCTGCAACCATGACTTCGCTTTCAACCATGAGTGAATCGAACTTGGCAAGATACCTCTCCACAGTTTTCTTCAGATCCTCCTGACTTCTTTCTCTGTAATCTCCGGTGGCGTATGTGGCGCTTTGCAGATCGAGAATGAGCCTCCCTACACTTCTCTCGGGAAATAGTAGATTTTGGTAATGCTGTAAAGTTACCCTGTTGGAGAAGAGGTTCGATGAGAATGCAGCCTGATCTCTCCTGATCGATGTGCTTACGAGCCAGACCATTGGGAAGAGGACCACAACGACAACGGCTATCAGGATTATGTGTCTTAACCAGTATTTTCTTCTCTCGACGGCCATTATCTGCTCACCTCTTCAAAAGAACCGGACAATTTGAAATTTATCCAGCTGAAGCCAGCGACGATTATGAATATGATTATTGAGATAGCGCTTGCAAAGCCGAAATCCTGACCTCTCCCTTCAAAGGCTAGCTTGAATGTATATGAGATCAGAATATCTGTTGCCCCCGCCGGTGTCGAAGCTCCCACAATGGCCGGACCACCCTGCGTAACAAGATAGATTCCCGTGAAGTTGTTGAAGTTGAAGGCAAAGCTGCCGACGAGCAAAGGTGCAACAGTAACCATGAGCAGAGGAAAGGTAATTCTCCTGAATCTCTGGAGTTTCGTTGCACCATCTATCGAGGAAGCTTCATAGAGCTCTTCAGGTATACTCTGCAGAGCTCCCAGGCTAACAGTCATCATGTAAGGAAATCCCAGCCAGGTGTTAACCAGCAAGACAGAAACCTTAGCCCAGAAGGCATCGTTCAACCACTTTATGGGCTCCATTCCGAAGAGTCCCTGGACTATGAACCTGTTCAGAACACCGTAGGTCTCGTTGAAGAAACCGTTGCGCCATACCAGTGCGGAAATGAACGCGGGGACGGCCCAGGGTATTATTAGCAGCGTTCTGTATATTTTTTTCCCCTTTAGTCTTCGATCATTTAGCGTAATTGCCAGAGCTAGCCCAATTGTGAAGGAGAAGAGCACACTCAATCCCGCCCAGGTGAAGGTCCAGCCAAAGACCTGAAAAAACGGGCCGCTTATCTTTGGGTCCTGGAACATCCTCACGAAATTCCAGAAGCCGACATCCGATATGTATCCCTCTACCGCGAACTCGTTGCCGTTTTTGTCTATATCGTAGAAGAAGCCTCCTTCTTCCACGAGAGTTCTCCCTGTCTGTCTGTTATAGACAACGGTCTCCTGAACGGCTCTTCCGGCCGAAAAGGTCGTTTCGGCCCTCAAAGCATATTTCCTTTCCGTTGTTGCAAAGGTAGTGTAGAGAGAGTTCGGGAACAGCCTGACCTGATTCCCTTCACTGTTTGTGAACTCTGCATTTCGCAGCCAGATTCCTCTTATTTCACTGAAATAGAACGATGCGTTTGGCCTCGTAGAGCTGTCCTGCGGAGAATAGAAGTATATGAAGCGCTCACCCGAGTCAGAACGGATTGCTAGGATCCTGTCATCAGGAGATCTCGATAGAGTGTAGTTAACACTTCCAATCGAAAAGCTGTCCCCGCTTACCTCAAACATTTTGGCCGTCGCAAGCGTTATGTTGCCCTCGGCGTCTCTGCTGATTGCCTGTGGTCGTGGGGCGGCAAATAAGCTCCCGTTATCCCTGGAAGTAAGCAGAGTAATGAATCTGTCTGTGGGGTTGTAGTTGTCGAGCTCGATATAAATAGAGAACTCGAATTCTTCAGGGCTCTCAGGGATGTAGAAGTAATCGCTGAGAAGTTTCTGAATCGACTGCTGCCTGGTGAAGAGATGTCCGGTTCCGTAATTTGTGAAGGCAGTTCTGAATGTGTAATACATCGGATATAGGGTGAGAATGAAAAGCAAAATCATAGCGGGAATCATGTATCTGTACGGATAGCCTTTTGGATTCAAAGCGATTATGTCGATGAGCAAGGTCAAGACGACCATCGTAACCATAAGACCGAAATTTCCATCGGCGTACAGCAGATATATGCTCCACAAAGAAAAGGCATTGAATACTGCGAGAATAGCCAGAGAAAAGAGAAAGATTACAAATCGCCTTCCACTCAAGGTAATCCCTCCAGGCAGTTAAACCAGAGCGCGGGAATCTCCCGCGCTCAGCCTAACCAAGTTTAGAGATGTGAATAATACGAAAAGTAATTCTAGTTTCCTATAGTGGTCTTTATCTTCTCGACTGCCGAATTGAAAGCATTTTCAACGGTGTCTTGACCGTTGATTATAAGACCTAGAGCATCGCCCATTGCGCCCCATACGCTTGCCATTTCCGGTACGTTGGGCATTGGCGTCCCTACGGAAGCGCTCTTAGAGAACTGCAGAACATCATACAGCTCTGGACCCGCGTCGGCTTCAATAAAGGAGAAGACGTCCGCCCTTGCCGTTCCCCTTCTTTCCCCGAGGAACATGCCGTACTGGCCGTCAAAGCTGCCGATGTAGTTCACTACGAACTCGGTGGCTTCAAGCTTGCTTGAAGACTTTGAGTTTATCATGAAACCCTGCACTCCGACGAACGGTCTCGGATTCGTACCGTCGTCGAATGTGATCTCGCTGAAAGGAAGAATCGCGTAGTCGATACCTGTATCGCGGTAGCTTGGAGTTGCCCATATGCCGTTAACAATGAATGCGGCCAGTCCGTCTTTGAACAGAGAGTCCATAAGGTTGTAGTTTGGTCCGCCTGGAATTAGACCTTCGTCGAACCAAGACTTAATGAGGTTTCCGCCTGCAATCGCGCCCTCGTTGTTCAGACCTATGTCGGTCACATCAAGCCCCGCAGCGGTTTCCTTGAAAATATAGCCGCCTCTGCCCAGTATGAAAGGAGCAGAATGATAGAAATCCCCGACTGCGTAGATCAGGCCTACGACTTCGTCATCTGAAGCTTCGAAAGCCAGTTCTTCAAGCTCTGAGATTGTTTTCGGAGCTTCGAATACGAGATCCTTGTTGTAGATGATTGCAATCGCTTCAACAGTGTAGGGGACACCGTAGAGGTTTCCACCGTAGCTGAAGGCATCTAGAGCAACATCGTAGTACTGATCTGCCTCGGGAAGAAATGGAATCGGTTCGATAAGGCCGTTGATTGCAAGCTCTCCGACCCAGTCGTGTGCACCGACAATAATGTCGGGTCCCTCTCCTGCAGGAGCCGCTGTGAGGAACTTAGACTTTATGTCTCCAAAATTTACCTGCTGAATCTCCACCTGAATGCCATAGTCGCTTTCGAAATCAGCGGCAAGCTTCTCAAGTGCCGGGATCTGATTTTCCGAGGACCAAATCACCAATTTCGCGCTTGCGAACGATAACATCACAATTAGCAAAACAAGAACAGCTGTAAGCTTTCTCATCTTTAGAACCCTCCTTTATTATAGTAGGGGTACTCCCTGAATAAATTGTATCAGAAAGTTCCGTTTTATTTAAGCTGTGTTACTGCTGCTAAGGAATAAAAAAACGCCCTCATTCTCCGTGAAGGCGTCCATTGCTCGTTAATGATCCGCTATTGACTCTAAAGGTGCGTTAGTTCAGGTAAATATTGTTAATACTACGAATCAAACTGGATATACTGTGATTCCTTCTTTGAAGTCTTTTGCAACGTCAAAGTCGATCCTTAATGAGTTCTGGTATCTTTGAGCAAGAAATCTCTTTCCAACCTCGCCAAGAAGAAGGTAGATCAGAAGGTCTTCATCATTTTGTGCCAAAAGACCTAGCTCGCTTCTGCCCCTTTCCACTTCGGGATCGAGAATATCGCCAGGTCTGTGCGAAATCGACTCTTCGACTCCCATGACGCGGGATTTCAAGGATTTCTCAATTTCTGCGGGCGGAGAGCCGTAAAAGCCTTTTATATACCTCTCAACTTCTTTCGTGATCGTTTTGTATCTCTCTTTGTTCATCACATTCAAGACGGCCTGAACACCTACTATCTGAGACGTAGGAGTCACTAGTGGGGGGTATCCGAGATCGGCGCGGACTCTTGGTACCTCCTCAAGAACCTCTTCGAATCTGTCGCTCATATTCTGTGATTTGAGCTGATTGATCAGATTGGAGTACATTCCTCCGGGAATCTGATTCTCCAATACTGAGGTGTTTATCGTAAAGCCGGCATCGGTGCCGCTGTGGTTTCTCCTAACACCAGCAAAGTAGTCGTTTATCACTTTCAGGAGCGAATAATCGGGCCGGTCTGCAAGTCCGATATCGTGTAGAGCTGTCCAGATACTTTCTACACCGGGCTGTGAAGTCCCAAATCCCATTGACGAGGTCGCCGTATCGAGTATATCGGCTCCGGCCTCTGCACTCTTTAGATAAGTCATGCCTGCGATTCCCGTAGTGAAATGAGAATGCACTTCCAGCGGGATCGAATGTCTTTTCTTTATCTCGTTCACAAGCTTGGTTGCCGTTCCTGGTTTTAAGAGGCCGGCCATGTCCTTTATGCAGAGGGAGTCTGCGCCGAGTTCCACTGCCTCATCGGATATCTCTACGAAATAGTCGACATTGTGAACTGGGCTGGTCGTATATGACATTGCCACCTGGAGATGCATTCCGCTTGCCTTTACTGCTTTTGCCGATTCTTCTAGATTTCTGAAGTCGTTGAGAGCGTCGAAAATTCTTACGACATCTATACCATGATTTGACATAGTTCTCACGAAGAGCTCCACAACATCGTCTGCATAGTTCCTGTAACCCAGAAGATTCTGGCCCCTGAGAAGCATTTGAAGCTTCGTCTTCTTGAATTTCTCCTTAAGGACATCGAGTCGTTCCCAGGGATCTTCATCAAGGTATCTCACGCAGGAGTCGAATGTGGCTCCACCCCAGACTTCAACGGCATGGTAACCCACTCGATCGACAAGAGGGGCAATTTCCGCTAATTCGCTAGTGGTGACCCTTGTGGCCAGAAGTGACTGATGAGCGTCCCTCATCGTAGTATCAACGAAACAGACTTTTCTCAATTAAGAGCCTCCTCTCTGTGTACAATACAATGATAAAGGAGTGATGTTATGCGATTAAATAAAAGAGATTACGAATTCGACATAATTGTCATAGGTGCCGGCCATGCAGGAATTGAAGCTGCTCTTGTCAGTGCCAGGATGGGTATGAGAACACTTGTTCTAAATATCAACCTTGATACCGTCGGATGGACTCCGTGCAATCCGGCAATGGGAGGTCCGGCGAAAGGGATCGTTGTGAGAGAAGTTGACGTTCTCGGCGGAGAGATGGCAAAGTCGACCGATCGGGCATCACTGAACATTCGGGTTCTTAACACCAGTAAAGGAGCCGCCGTTAGGGCGTTGAGAGCACAGGTGGACAAGAACAGATACAGTCAAATTATGAAAAGAGCTCTCGAAATGCAGGAAAATCTCCAGTTGCAGAGTGGAATCGTGAAGGCTATTGAAACCGAGAAGGGTCGTGTTACCGGTGTAGTGACTCATTTTGGTCTCAAATATTCTGCACGATCAGTAATAGTCTCTTCCGGTACATTTTTGGGGGGGAAGATATTCATCGGGCCGCATGAACTCCCGGCCGGCCGGCTGGGCGAGTTTCCCGCTACAGAACTGACAAATTCACTTAAGTCTATTGGATTCGAAGTGAGACGTTTCAAAACCGGCACTCCCGCAAGAATCGCGGGAAGGTCCATTGCTTTTGAAAGGATGGAACGTCAGTGTACAGCCGAGAGTCCGCTGGCCTTCTCGTATTTCTCCGAGCCGTTCGTTCTTGCTGACGACCATCCTTGCTGGCTAACCAGGACAAATGAAAGGACTCATGACATCATCAGGAGAGACCTTCATTTCTCTCCGCTATATGGAGATGTTAAACTCATCGATTCCAGAGGTCCCAGATACTGCCCCTCAATAGAGGACAAAGTGATCAAGTTCTCTTCGAAAGGAAGCCACCAGCTTTTTGTCGAACCTGAAAGCTCACTGAGTGACGAATATTATTTGAACGGACTTTCCACAAGCCTTCCCTATGAAACTCAGCTGGAAATGATAAGGACTATTCCGGGACTTGAGGGAGCTGAGATAGTCAGACCCGCTTATGCAGTGGAGTACGATTATATTGATCCGACTCAGCTCTTTTCCACGCTTGAGAGCAAACGTGTCGAGAACCTTTATTTCGCAGGTCAAGTGAACGGTACTAGCGGCTATGAGGAGGCGGCAGGTCAGGGACTCATAGCAGGCATAAATGCATCTGCTAAACTGATGGGGGAGGAGCAGCTCGTTCTCGGCCGCTCGGATGCTTATATAGGGGTTATGATCGACGACCTCGTAACCAAAGGAGTTGATGAACCTTATAGACTGCTTACATCCAGGGCAGAGTATAGATTGCTTCTACGGCATGATAATGCTCACATAAGGCTCTCTGAGTATGGCTGGAGATATGGGCTGATTCCCGAGTGGTTTAGAGAAAGAGTAGTCAGATCGACACTTGAGATAAACGCGCAGCTTACCAGGCTTGACAAGACGACGATTAGGCCGTCCGAGGGTCTGAATCAGCTGCTGCTGAGCAAGGGAAGCACAAGACTAGATTCCGCCACAAAGCTTTCAGCATTGATGAAGAGGGCCGGTGTCTGTTACAGAGATATCTCGGCATATGATCCCGAACCGATTCTCGATGATGATGTGATCGAACAGGTGGAGATAGAGATCAAATACCGCGGTTATGTAGAAAGGCTTAAGGAGGAGGTCCGGAGACTTGAGGAAATTGATGAGGATCTGATTCCCGCAGATCTTGATTATGATGGAGTTTCCAATCTTTCAACCGAAGGAAGAGAGAAGCTGAATAAGACCAGACCAGCTTCTATAGGTCAGGCAACGAGAATCCCGGGCTTAACGCCCTCCGACATAATGAATCTTTCATTTCACATTAAACGCAAGAAAAAATCGTAAGATCAGAACCAAGTTCGAATCTTATCCCGATAGCAAGGTCTGCAGTGTTTTCTCCAGATCTCTATGTTCAATTGCCTTTCCGTCTTTCAAAAGACAAAAAGCAGCTCTTATCACAAGAACTCGAGGATACTTCACAGTCATTTCCTGAACCGGATCTGTAGATATCCGAAGACCCTCAGAGCTGTTGTTTAGCATTGGACCATCTCCTGAACCTCTTGACACAAGCCATGAGGAATATTATAATCAATTCTGTGCCTGGGCTCGTAGCTCAGTTTGGTTAGAGCTTCCGGCTCATAACCGGGCGGTCGGTGGTTCGACTCCACCCGAGCCCACCAGACATGGCGGCTAAATGCCGCCTTTTTCTGTACTAATTCTATCAGTTTTGCTGCTATTCTTCAAGATAGTTTGCTTAAAGTTAACATATAAGTGACTAATCATAAATAAAGATTAAGGATTGTTTATTTAGAATAGAGGCCTTAATACGAAGACTTTTTTTATCAATGTCTGTAAACCAACCTCCCGTCAACAAAGGTCATTTCTGCAGGAGTATCTTGAGTTGTCTTCAGTAAATCCACATTGATCACAAATAGGTCCGCCCGATCCCCATAGTTGAGTGAAAATGACTCGGCGCTATTTGCGAGAATGTGTCCATTCGAACTGTACATCTCGATGCTATCTCTTCTTGAGAAAAACCTGTCGGCCGAAGTGAGATTGCGAATCACTGAAGTACTCTCAACAGGGGAGTCGGTTGATATTGCGAGCGGCACTCCCATATCTCTCATCTTTCCAAATGGGTAAGCGTCTCTCATGCGGCCCGGACCGAATCTCTCAGGCGCGATTATTTTGTCGGAATCAGCAAATATCGGCTGAATTGAGGCGGTTAGCTTTTGATCTGTCATCCTCTTTATTTGCTCTTCAGAGGCAATTTGGACGTGAATCAGTCTGTGATTCAGCGACTCGCTTGCCGAACCTTCGAAGGCTTTCAAAGCCTCTTCAAGCGCCCGATCCCCTATTACATGGACGCAGACTTGGATTCGCTCTCTGTCAGCTCTCTTAACAATTGGTTTCAATTCATCGGCCGTCATATATAGAACGCCTCTTTCGGCAGGGGAATCGTGGTAAGGTGAGATCATTGCCGCTGTTCGTGCACCAAGAGAACCGTCAAGATACAGCTTTGCGGCTCTAAGAGTGAAAAAGGGAGTTTCAAATTGCTGTCCATGCTTGATCAAGTCGAGTTCTTCTTCTCTTGAGACACAGAGCTTCTCGTAAATCCTCATGTCACTTGCGCCAGAAAGGCTGTTCATGAGCAGCTCATAATCGATTCCGTGATAATCATCGCTGTGAACGGTTGTAACTCCGTACTTGAGGAAGGCTTGCGTTCCTGCGTGAATCGCTTCTTCTACTTCTCTGGGTAAAAGCTTGATCATGCGATCAAGTTCTTCAAGGGCTCGCTCCTTCAGGAGTCCGAGGTCGATATCGGATCCATCCAGTCCGTGAAGCTGTTCAAGACTGAAGAGCTTGATCAAAGGCGAATTTACGGTGGCGATATGACCGCACCTTCTAGTAAGTATCACGGGTCTCGATGTGATGGAATCAAGAATCTTCCTTACAGGCATAAAACCAAGCACTTCTTGATCCCAACCGCGAGCGCGCACTATTTCGCGATCGACTTCCAGTCTTTCTGCAAGTGATTCAATTGAATTGCAGTCTTCAAGGTTCACTTCCAGATTCTTTCTTCCAGTGCCTATGAGGTGAGCGTGGGAATCTACGAATCCCGGATAAACGAATCTGCCCGCAATGTCTATTTCCAATGACCCTTCAGAGGGAGTCGGGGAAATAACGCCCGCACTCATATGTAGATCTCTGCGAACGTAATGTCCGTCTTCTGCAGAATATACCATACCGCCTTTCAGCGAGTAACCTGTCATTTCTCTTCTCCTAAACTAGCGGCGATTCGACCACCCAGAGAAGCGTTGTTTATCAGCAAGGAAATATTCGCATCCAGAGTCTTGCCACTTGATAGTTCTGCCAGCCTGCTGAGAAGATATGGAGTCAGCGCTTTTCCGGAAATGCCATTGGTCTCTGCAGATTTAAGAGCCGATTCAATAAGGGTTCTAAGTTCATCGAAATCCATTGAATCTGCTTCTGGTATTGGGTTTGCTACTAGTACTCCTCCTTCAATTCCCAGTCTCTCCTTTTCTTCAAGAATCTGGGCGGCCTCTTCAGGAGAACTTATCGTCAAGTTGATTCTGTATGGGCTTTTCGAGCAGTGGAAAAGAGGAAATGAATCGGTTTGGTAACCGACTACCGTTACTCCAAAGGTTTCAAGAAACTCAAGTGTTTTCGGCACGTCCAGTATGCTCTTGACACCCGCAGAGACCACTATCATTCTCGTTCTCGAAAGTTCAATTATGTCTTGAGACACATCCCAGTCGATGTCCCTATGAACTCCGCCAATTCCACCGGTGGCGAAAACTGAGATTCCACTCGTTTTCGAGATTGCCATAGTAGCGCTTACTGTTGTTGCTGCATCTCTCTTCATTGCTGTCGCGTAGGCGATCTCAGCAGTACCGACTTTCAAGACATTCGAGGCCATGCCTAGTCTCTTCACCTGTTCATTTGTGAGGCCGACAACTATCTCTCCACCGAGTATTCCAATGGTCCTGGGAGTGCCTCCGTTTTCCCTCACGGCTCTCTCCATGTTCAAGGCAGTCTCAAAGTTTATTCCTTTAGGAAGGCCATGAGCTATGACAGTAGATTCTAGAGCAACGTCTTTCTTCAACTGGGTTCACCTCTCGTGAATTTGAGATGCGGAAAGTATTGGATTTCACTTCGAAATCATCTGCTTGACGATAATCAACGTAAGGTGAAGTTGATCTCTGAAGCAGCTTTCCTGCTCCCTGACTGAATCAATTTTATCAGAATGTGATTGAAAAGGAAGAAACGTGATGCTATAATTTGCTCATTGTGCCCCTATAGTTCAACGGATAGAACGGCGGATTCCTAATCCGCAGATGAAGGTTCGATTCCTTCTGGGGGTACCAGAGCGAGGTTATCCTCGCCTTTTTTATTGGCAATTAGCATAACGGATACTAGCACAGAAAAGGCTACTTAGGATTCGCTAATTAGTCGTAAATGCCGTCTTTTGCCTTTGCTTGGGTTTGAGAAGAATTCAATCTGGTCATAGAATTCAAGTGTAGAACACCAACTTTCGAGGAGGTAATCTTGTGGCAGAAAATAGTCTGTTCCAAAATGCACTGAAGCAATTCAATAAGGCTGCCGATGTAATGGATCTTAGCCAGAGCATGAGACAGGTTTTGTCTTTTCCGAAGAGAGAACTCACAGTCAATTTCCCTGTCAGAATGGACAACGGAGAGATCAGGGTTTTCACGGGGCACAGGGTACAGCACAATATTGCAAGAGGTCCGGCAAAGGGCGGCGTTAGGTACCACCAGAACGTTACTCTTGATGAAGTGAAGGCACTTGCTTTCTGGATGACTTGGAAATGCGCCGTGGTAGGCATTCCTTACGGAGGCGGAAAAGGCGGAGTTTGCGTCAATCCTCAGGAGCTCTCTCTAAGCGAGATCGAAAGACTCTCGAGAAGATACTTCTCAGAGATCCAGATAATCATTGGTGAAGGAGAAGACATTCCTGCACCGGATGTGAACACAAACGCCCAGATAATGGCCTGGTACATGGACACTTACTCCATGAATGTCGGTCATTCCGTCCTTGGAATTGTCACTGGAAAACCTCTGGAAATTGGAGGTTCCAAGGGTAGAACGGAAGCTACCGGCCGAGGAGTCAGGGTAGTTGCTGAAGAGGCGCTGAAGTACAAAGATATGGATCCAAAGGAAGCAAGGGTAGCCGTTCAAGGATTCGGCAACGTCGGTTCTTTCGCTGCGAAACTGATATATGAAGAGATGGGTTCGAAGATTGTAGGTATTAGTGACGTTTCCGGCGGCCTTTACGATCCAGACGGTTTCGACATTGACGATCTTATGGCATACAGGGATCAGAATGACGGAGTAATCGACGGTTATCCAAAGGGTCAGAAGATAACCAATGAAGATCTTCTCGGGCTCGACGTCGACATCCTTGTTCCTGCGGCTCTTGAGAATGCGATAACCGAGAGGAATGCAAGAAATATCAGAGCCAAGATAATTGTTGAGGGTGCAAACGGTCCTATGACACCTGATGCGGAAGATATCGTTCTGGCGAAAAATACTTTCGTTGTGCCCGACTTCCTTGCCAATGCCGGTGGAGTTACGGTCTCTTACTTCGAATGGGTTCAGGGACTTCAGCACTACTTCTGGGATGTTGAAGATGTGAGGAGAGCTCTCCACAAGATTATGAGAGAGGCATTCGGTTCGGTAGCATCTACAATGAACAAGTACAACATCGACATGAGAACGGCTGCCTACGTTGATTCTATTGAGAAAGTTGCACATGCTACGAAACTGAGAGGAATTTATCCCTAAAAATAGAGGAAGTCGTTTTTTCGGAGCGGAAGACTTTTCTTCCGCTCTTCTAATTCTGTGGAGGGGAAATCAGATCAGGATCTTTCTGACAAAAAGAAGTTATCTTCAACTCTATAGGCGGTAAGGTAGCCCCCATAAACACAGCCGGTGTCGATCCCAATCTTTCCTTCTTGAACGAGAGGACCGCTTATCAGCGGAGTATGGCCGTAAACCACCGTACGATTTTTCAGCGGATTGGAACTCTTGAGAAAGGGTTCTCTAATCCACAAAAGATCATCCGAACTCTGCTTTCTGAGAGGGATGCCAGGCCGTATCCCAGCGTGTACAAAGACGAAGTCGCTCTTTTCGTAGTAAAGGAGAGTTTCGTTTAGAAACTCGATATGATAATCGGGAACCGACCTGATGCTGCCATAACTCATGATTGTCGTTTCCATACCGTTGTATGCCCATATTGTGGACCCCTCGGCGCCTCTCAAGTAATCGAGAAACATCTGCTCATGGTTTCCTCTAATAAAGTTGCAGCGATGGTTGACAGAAAGTGCTATGAGGAAGTCGAGGACGCCTCTGGGATTGGGACCACGATCCACATAATCTCCGATGAAAACAAGAGTGTCGTCATCTTTGAGCTTGATTGCTTTAATGAGTCTCTTCAGCGGCGACAGGCAACCGTGAATATCTCCAATCGCATAGGTCAAGCCAGGAGACCCCTCATCAACAGTTGCCAGAGAAAGGAAATAACTATCCCTGCAACGGGGCTGATGATCCACTCCTTCTTGCTGTCCTTAGAAAACACTGCACGGAAAGCCAGTCCTGCTGCAACGGAAATAATCACCCAATTCCAGTGATTTGCAAGAATGAAGATAAATATAGACATTCTCTCGGCGATTCCGATTGAGTCGATAGCCTCTTCCGGTAGTATACTCCCACGAAGAAAGTACGTGACACCTACGGTTGCCAGAAGCATTCCCATAAGATACCAGGAAAACTCCACAGTGACAAATGATTCGACGAGGAAGCTTCTTCCCAGTAAGGTGAGAAAAAGAAGCAGGAAGAACGCGATGACTTCGATCAAGGGATTTGACAACCTCTTGCGGCCTATGTCAACAGTGACTGTCAGGCCTATAGAAAGTATCAGTAAAAGTATTCCAAGAGGACTTGATAGAAAGACGTCGAAAGTAAAGGCAAGGAAGATCAGAACGACCCAGATGAAATGGGTCCAGAACTTCTTATCGTCCATCTTTGCAAGCTTTCGATTATTTACAAATGCATGATCAACCACATAGTAGGCCACCAGAAGATGTAATGGCATATCTCAACCTCCGATCTTCTTTTTGCTGTTCCATGGTAGCACAGGAACTAGAAAGGTTGCAACAACAAGTGCGGCAAGAACCCCAAATCCGAGGCTTATGCCGAATGTGCTCAGGAGTTTTCCCCTTGCAAAAATGAATGAGAAGAAGGTTAGCATGGTCGTTGCCGAAGACATGGTTATTGATTTGAAGGTTCTGGCCAGCTCTGCGTTCTTCTTATCCCTAGAACTATATATAACGTAAACAAGTGAGTCTACACCAATTCCAATTATCAGCGGGGCAGAGATTACAGTGACAAAAGTAGTTTCAATTCCCATCAATTCCATTAATCCAAACATCGACATCAGAATTCCAACCATTAGAACTAATGTCTTGAGGCCATCTACGATGGACTTTCTTTCGACAGAAACGACGACAAAGATTGCTACGAAGGCAACCAGACATATCGGAAGGGAGACGATTCTCACAAGATCCATCAGGTAATGGAAGACTTTTGGATATCCTCCGAAAGAAGCTCTGAGTTCAGGACTGAGACTGTCGTAAATAATCTTGATAACATTGTTTCTATAGATTGTCGATGATGGTTCGGAGTTCAGAACAAAATAGGTCTCACCATTGGCAGCCTCATAGAGAAGCTGATCCCTCAGGCTTTCCGGTAAAACCTCGGTAGCAAGTTCAATAAGATCATTCGAGCTTTCAATGGATTCCGCTCTGTCAAGCAGTTCTACGACGAAGTCATAGTAATTTGCTTTCTTGAAGACTGCTTCAATTAACGGAGAGTCTCTCAGTGCATCGATTTCCCTGGTAACTTGCTGCATCTGGTTAATGTAATCTCCCTCTCCTCCTTCAATAACAGAAAGTATTGAGAAGGAGCTCTTGAAGTTTGGGTTCTGATCGATTTCCTCATGCGCCCTTCTTAGAGAATCTATATCTGGAAGTATAAATGGCACCGAGTTTATAATACTTCCGCCGAAGGTTCTTTCAATTAGGGAGGGAACTGCGATCTGTTCTGAGTCGGTTGACATTAGTCCGGGTGGAGTATAGGAAAAGCTTCTAATATTGTTCAGACCAAGATAGCTGAGCATCAGGATAAGCATGAAGACAACTCCTCCGAAAACGACGCCGAATCTCAAGATTACCTTCGAGATTCTCAGGAAAAATCTGTCAAGCAGGTGAATGTTTGCCTTCTTTCCTGGATTCATTACGGTCTTGATCGAAATTGCCGGGAGATAGACTGTCATTACGACAAAGAAGACAACAATACCGATTGCGGAGAGAATCCCCAATTCCCTAATGGCCGGTGAGTCAATAACCGCAAGAATCGCGAAAACCAGCGCAGTCGTGATCATACTTGCCGATAGAGGCTTTATGAGCGCTTTGTAAGAGTTGTGCAGAAGGGATACTGGATTCCTTTCTCTTGTAGCTCCGTCTGATAGTCTCGTGAGCATGTGAATTCCGTAGTCAATTCCCAGTCCAAGGGTTATAGCCGTTACGAAAGTGGTGATAATATTCAGCGAACCGAAGATCATATATGAGAGGCCAAGCGTAATGAACATAGAGATTGCCAGAGACGAAAAGACACACAGAGTGATCTTCAGACTCGAGTATGCAAAAAAGAAGAGAAGAGATATTCCAGCCAGTGAGAGTATTGTTGTGAGAATGAAGTCGTCGCTCACTTGCTTGTGCGAATCGTAGGTTCCGAAATGGTCTCCTGCCATTCCATAGGAAACACCGTGGGATTTGGAAATTTCACTTATCCATTCTCTCAAGCCTGGTATAACTCTTTTCACGTACGAAACGTCTGAGGAAGGCCCATCTAGCCTGATGCCCATGACCAGCACCATTGGATCATTTACGGGGACAGACTCCGGTAGTCTTACGAAATTAATGAAATCATCTTCATGAGTTTCATTACTGACGAGAGCCTTCAGTTCTTCAAATCCAATTAGCATCTGTCCAAGACTGCGAATGGCGGAAAAATCATGGTTGACAAGCATCTGCACTGTCCTTGTGAGATCTTTGTCACGGTTTCTCATCGAAGCCAGTTCGGCTGGATCTACCATGAGCAGTCCCAGGGGTCCGAGATCCGACATGAGATCGAATCTCACAAAGGATTCGATGTTTTTGAATTCAGCTGCTCGGTCGTAAATATCTCTTGCCGCAGCCACCAAATTTTCTTTGCCCTTTTCGGTCTTGTCATCCGTTTGAAGAACGACGTAGGTGACACCTCCGGATGTGTCGCCACTAATAAAGCGATTGTACTGCTTCACAATCGGGTCGTCCTGCGGAAGTACCTTCAGCAGATCTGAATCAACGCTAAGCTTCATCGAAAGATAGGCACCGAACGCACCAAGGATGATGAAGAACACTATTACTGCCGCGCGGTGTTTTATTACGAACTCACTCAATCTCTGCAACTAATCATCACTCACCGTCTGTTATCTCTTGTCCATAGAAAGAGCATTTCCAGTATAGCAACTTTCTCATTGCTTGTATTTGTTTGATAGGTGTCCGCCAGATACTCAATTCCTCAAAAGAAAATGCCTGACAGGTAGAAAAGGTATTGAATAGCGTTCTACTGTCTGCTGAAACAATTGACTGACAGATGCACCTTCTTTAAGAACCACAATTGGTCCGGCGCCAGAAAAGACATCTGAGACGAAACTTCCTGGACTGAAAGAGTTCATAAAGTGCACTCTGCCAAATTCAAAACCATCATTCAAGATAGAATTGTAGTCAGACTCCATTACTAGTGTGTAGCCTGGAACGTAGCTTAGTATGAAAATGCCATAGTCGACAGACTCCCATTTCGTTACTGTCGTTCCGAACAGGTCAACAGTCTCTCGCTCTCTCACACCTTTCTTACCAGTCTCTATGACAAACAAAGTCTGAAGTTCCGAGAAGACCTCGGAATAGGGTGAAATAAAGGTCCTGACACCGTCTTCAGTCGACATAATCCAGGGCCCCACCCTTTCCCTCTCAAGTTGTTTAAGCACTGAACTGAATTCTCTCACGGCCTCAAGATGGTTCTTGAACCCCTCGAAAACAGGCAAGAATCTATTTCTAAGAAAGAAGTCGGGAGCTGAACTGCGTCTCCCGACATTCTGAATAGCTTCAAAATTTACATAAAGAATGACCAAAAGCCCACAAATCAGAGCAATCAACGAGATTACGATTGGCAGGCTTGCGATCTTCAATTTTCAGTCTTCGCTCCCAATTGCTCAAGTATGGTCTCCAGAGCCTTTGATAGCTGAAGATCATGTTCGACATCTACCGACGCCGTCGATAGTGTCAGCTCTCTTCCGTCTTCACCAGGAACGTCTTCTCCCGGCTCTACGACGATATCCGGTTCTATCCCCTGGAGGTGGATGTCATTTCCATCTGGAGTGAAATAGTGAGCAGTGGGGAGCCAGATTTCGCCACCGTTCGAAAGATTGAATACAGTTTGAACGGCGGCCTTTCCGAACGTCTTGGTACCGACAATCGTTGCGAGCCCGTGATCCTTTAGAGCGCCCGTCAGTATCTCTGAAGCTGAAGCGCTTCCATCATTGACAAGGACTACAATTGGTTTGTCGGTGAAGTAGGTGTTGTATCTAGATCCCCAGGAGTTGTAAATCTCTTCTTGTCCATCTCTGTACCTTATCGTTATCACTCTCTGCCCTTTAGGCAGCATGAGCGATGAGATGTTCAGAACACTTTGCAGAAGTCCGCCTGGATTGTTTCGCAGATCAATTATGTAGGCCTTGCTGTTTCTGCTAAGGTTCAGAGCATCCTGGAATTCATCGTAGGTAGGTGCGTTGAAGCCTGTTATCTGTATGTAAGAGATTTCTAAGTCTTCGACAGTTAGCAGTTCGCTCTTTACGCTCCTTATTTCTATAAACGCCCTTGTGATTTCGACGAAGAAGGGTTCTGTGACTGACTCTCTATAAACCTCCAGCACTACATCAGTTCCAGGGTCGCCTCTCAACATATTGACGGCGCCGTAGTAACCGACATCAGATACTGGGACATTGTCTATTGTGAGAATCAAATCGCCTGTCTTCAAACCAACCTTCTCAGAAGGGCTTCCAGCCATAGGTGCCACTACTTCCAGACAGTCGAATTCTATATTGTACTGGACTGTAGAGCCTATTCCACCGTACTTAGAGGTTGTGTCCAGTTCGTTTTCCTTTGTCTGGACAGGGTCGAAATACCATGCAAAGGGATCATCAAGTCCACGCATCGTTCCTGTCAGAGTCTCATCTAGAATCGCCTCATAATCTACCTTTTCAATATCATAATAGTTCCGATCTATGTAATTGAGTATCTGAAATACAGGACTGAATTTCTCGAAAACCTCGTCTTCCGTCATGGACGTAAACGCCCCTAGAAAAAACACTGAGACCAGCACTGAAATTGACACGACTATCTTAAGGGCTTTCTCTTTTGACATTAAACTTCCTCCCTTCAGCTTTTATGCCGAACACCAGGTATGTTGTGTGACCAATTATTCTGTCCTCCGGTCGAAATCTCTCGGGATTTGTCTTGTAGTTCCTGGCCATAATCTCCCACACCTGAATATCTATAACTCCGAGATCTCTAAGAATCCCGATCGTTTCCTGAACCTGGTTGCTTGTAGGGCAGATAACGCAAATCCGTCCACTTCCCTTGAGAATCTTTATCGATGTTTCGAGAGAAGTAGAAGGTTCTGGAACATCAAGAAAGAAGGCGTCTGCCCTTTGCCTTATCTCACATTCAGCGATCTCTCCGGCTACGAAGGTTACTCTTTCAATAAAGCCCAGGCGGCCGACATTCTTCTTAGCCTTCTCAAGAAAATCCGATCTTTTTTCATAGGATACGACCTTGCCAGATTCGCCCACCTGCCGGGAGAAAACAGAAGTCATCACACCTGTTCCGGTTCCGGCTTCGTAGACTACGTCTCCTGGTTTTATGTCCAGGGTCAATAAGATGAATGCCATATCCTTTGGATAGACTATTTGAGTAGATCTTTTCAACGAAAAAATCCCGTCGATCATCGATGGCTTGATCAGGTAAGCATTCCGAAGACCAAGGTCAATCTTCTCTCCGAATTCCTTTCCAACCAGGGAATCCATAATCAGATTGCCAAAATGCGTTTTGAGAATGCCGCCTTTCTTCACCTCAGAAAAGTACTTTGTTTCCTCATCTTCGAGTAGAATCAGAACGTTGTCACCGTATTCGATCATCTAGACTCCTCTGAGTTTAATTATGTTTTCAATAAGATTGTCAAGCTCTTCGATCTGTCCAGACTCATTGGCTTCGATAACGCATTTTCTAGCGTAACCCTTTACAATCATCTCGGATACTCTTGAAAGAGCTGAGTTCACGGCCGATACCTGGGTGAGAATGTCTCCGCAAACCCTGTCGTTTTCAACCATTTTCTGCAAACCTCTGATCTGTCCCTCGATTCTTTTCAGTCTGTTTAGGACCGCCTTTCTGGTCTCTACGTCTACTCCTTGCATGCCCCCACCTCTTCAGGAACTGAACACACTTCCACCTATGAACTCTTTGATTATTGAAGTTCTTGGAATATCTTCCAGATTTGTCATAGGTAGCAGGTAATCAATAAATCTCAAAAGTCTCTTTGCTTCAAGATACTCGGGTACTGAATCATCTATCTGAACAAGTAAAGGTTCCGCAAATCCCTTCAGCGCAGCCAGCTCGTATGCAATCGCGGAATTAAACATCACGTCTGCCTCTTCCTGGAAGGGGAATATGTACTTGTCCTCTCCTCTCCTTACGCTGGACCACATTCTTATTGTATCAAGCGCAGAGTGTCCTCTAAACCTGTTGTCACGTACAATCCGGCGCAGCAATCTGACGTCTGTGGTTGGAATTCTGTTCAGATTGTCGAGATTCATCTGAGTAAGAGCGCTGACGTAGATCTTGAATTTTCTTTCGCGAGGGACCGACCTGCTTAGCAACTCATTCAACCCGTGTATTCCTTCGATTATTACAGGTTGGCCCTCTGCAATTTTGATCGGTGTGTCGTGAAATCCGCTCTTACCGAGGATAAAATCGAACCTTGGCAGCAATACCTCTTTTCCATCGAGGAGTTGCGAAATCTGTTCGTTGAACAGGTCAATGTTTAGAGCATATATCGATTCGAAATCATAGTTTCCGTTCTCATCCTTTGGAGTCTTCTCTCTATCCACAAAGTAATCGTCGACAGATATCTGGACAGGTTTCATGCCCAGGACCTTCAGATGAAGCATCAGTCTCTGAGAAAAGGTCGTTTTTCCTGAACTAGAAGGTCCAGCGATTAGTATAAGGCTTGGTTCCCTGTGTTCTGAAATGCGATCTGCAATCGCAGCGATTTTCTTCTCATGAAGGGACTCCGCAATGTTCACTATCTCTCTGATTTCCTTCGGTCCCCTGCATATTATTTCGTTCAGCTCTCCCACAGTCTTCACACCGAGAATCTTTCCCCATCTCTCATGCTCAAGAAAGATGCTTGAGATCTTGGGCTGGTCCACAAATTTCGGTAGTCTATTTGGTTCTCTCGTACTGGGAAGATTGAGAATGAAGTAATCTCCGTAAGGGATCAGCGCAAACTTACTCACTGTGCCGGTTGAAAAAGGCATATAACCGTAGAAATAATTCGTGTATCCCTTGCATCTGTAGATATTGACAGTAGACTTTTTCCTGTATTTGAAAAGCAGAGCCTTATCTCTCTGCCCGTCTTCTTCAAATGACCGCATCGCCTCAAACTTCCCCAAGGTACCTTTCTCGAAAACCGCATTTTCTTCGACAAGTTCTTTCATCCTTGTCTCAATCCTCTTCAAGTTTTCGGGAGAGATTTCAACCCCTTCGATGTCACAGACAAGACCTGGACCCCTTGAATGGTGAACGTTTAGCTGGGCAGTTCCGAACAGCTCCCTGATTGCAATAAAGAGAATGAAGAGAGTTCCCCTAGTGTAAATTCTCATACCGTCGATTGAAAAGAGATCGATGAATTCGATTTCCTGCTCATCGTTGACTTTTCTGCAAAGCTCGATAAGAGAATTGCCAGATTTTGCGGCCATTATTGGAGCTCGGTGGAAGCTTTCACACATTCTGGAAAGTTCATAGAAGGTAGTCTCTCCGGTCACTGAAACCTTTTTACCCAATTCCTTTACGAAAATCTCGTGGTTGGCCATAGAATCACTCCAAATCATTGACACCACAAATAGTCGATGTTAGAATCTATTTGCTGTGGGGCGTAGCCAAGTTGGTAAGGCATCAGATTTTGGCTCTGACATCCGTAGGTTCGAATCCTGCCGCCCCAGCCAGAGAAGGGTGGCTTTCGCCACCCTTTTTCGTTACTAGTTAACTGTCCCGCTAGCCTCACTCTCGAAACTTACGTCCAGATCGACATCTCCTATTGATGAAGGTGTCTCGTTTTCAAATGGAACATTCAGCCCGTCTGAGCCGATTTCGGTGTCCAGACCTGTGTCGAGAGGCAAGTCAACGTCCGTTGCTTCGTCCGTTTGAGTCGCATCGGTGCTAGCTTGAGCATTCAGCTCGGAAATCTGGAATTCGATCGTCTCGATTAGCGATCCAATTGTCTCGTCCTCAGGATAGAGTTCCAGGAGCTTCTCTAGATAATGCTTCTCACTCATGAGGTAGATCTGCATCATCTGCTCGTTCTCCTGTGACCCGGCCATTTTCTCGTAAATATCGACAAGTAGATATAGAGCGCTGATCTTAAGATCAGTTGCGGCTTCAGTGGAGTTAATGACTTTCTGATTAAGATCGCTCTCTATGCTCTGAACCGGCGAGTCGATCAGAAGCGATCTCGCCTGAGCGCCGAAATACTGCCCGTAGTATTGAAGGTAACTGTCAAGCAGCTCGGGGCTCTCGAGGAGCGGCCTCACATTCATATTGTAAGAATTCTCGTTGTACATGTAAGCAACCTCGGGATTGTCACCGTCAATCTGGTACATGTAGTTTACGACTCTAGTAGAATTGGGCATTACCGAGTACAAGTACTTAACGGAATTCCCGAAACGCAAGTTCTTGTCATCGAAAGTCTTGCGCTTCTCGGCAAGCATTTCTTCGACCTCTTCAAGACTTTGAACACCAAATTCGTTCATGTAGTCTCTTGCTCTTTTTGCTTCAGACAGAATGCTTCTAATCTCTGTCTCGGTTGAAGGAATCGTTTCAAGTTCGCTCTCGATTTGCTCAGTCGACATGGATGTTGCCGTTGCCGGGAGCGCTAAAAGTAGATCCTGGAGATCTTCAAGGTCAAGTATCTGATTTCTGAGATTTCCTATTTCGTTTTCAGCAAGCTCTGTGTAGAAGACCACAGGAAGGAAAGACTCTCCGACAAGTATGTTCCCAGATTCATCGAAGTAGTCTCTTTCAAGCTCTTCAATCAGCTCGGAGGCTTTGTCTGGATCCGCCATCGCCTCGTCATAGCTGGCGTACATTTGCAGGTCCGGGTCATTTATCTCATGAGACAGATTGCTCTTGCCCCTGTATTCGGAGATCCATGCGTTGAACTCTTCGTTCTCGAACTGGGTGAGTTCTGATTGATAAGAAGATGTGCTGGCAAACTCCTCAAAGCTGTCGAAAGTGGTTTTGCTGTTCACAAGAATAAGGTGATAGCCAAACTGCGATTCAACAGGTCCGACCACAACACCGGGAGTTGCATCGAAAGACGCGTCTTCAAACTCCTTAACCATCTGTCCTCTACTAAACTCGCCCAAAGCACCGCCATTGACTGCGCTGCCCGTATCGATTGAGAAGCTTGTCGCGGCATCGGTGAATGAAATCTCTCCGTTATCAATCATTGCCTTTATCTCTACCGCGCTGGCTTCATCCGTGACCAGAATATGGTTGGCATCGACACGTTCGTAATTCAGCTTAAGATCTTCAAGATTCTCCTCAACGTATTTTTGGAATCTCTCATCCATGTCGGGGATAGCTTTGTTAGTCACATTAGTCGTGAGCAGTTGTGTCGCTACATAGTCCTTTATCAGTTCAGTGAAGGCATCAACCGAACCATACTGGTAGATAATCGCAGATTTTGTCTCTTCGTCGGCAACGTATTGATCTACGATTCTCTTGGTTTCGGAATCTACCTGCTCCGCAGTCGGGAGAACATCATTCTCAGTCGCGTACAGAAGTAGTGTCTTCTGGTCTATAAGTGACTGGAAAATATCGTATCTAATTCCCATCTCGCTGGGATAGTTTTCCGTATCAAAATATGGATCGAGATTGTACCCTTGACTCCTAAGGTTCGTAAGCGTATCGCGTACTGATGTTTCATACTCTGAATAGGTGATCCAGTAGCTAGAATCTGAGAGCGGAGTGCCGTCCTTCGTGAGACCGCCCACACTTTCACTGAAAGAGATTTCGGAGCCGGCATTCTGCTGGTTACCCTGGGAGCCCCCTCCCAGATACTGAGCAACGGACCACCAGATTATTCCAACTCCAAAGAGTATGGCTACTGCCCAGACAACCGGCCGCTGAATAGATTTCATGAAATTAGAATTTCCTCTCGATTTCTTGTTTGGCATTTACTTTTCAACTCCCTCCAAGCACCTAATACTCTACAACCAATAGGGGGAGGTTTATGCCTCCCCCGGCTTCACGAATTATACCATAGCAAGTATGCTCTTGTAATTGGCGCAATGTCAAGAAAAACGGCAGATTTAACTAACCAACCTGCTTTGCGTAGACTCTGAAGTCTATACTCGGAAATATAGAATCAACCCATTCAAGTGTCTTCAATTTCTCTTCATCAATAGAGTCACTTTCGATTTCACTGTGCAGCGAGAGCAACCTGTCGATATGGGTCTTGGTCCGATTGACTGCGTATTCCACAGTTGTATTGGTAGTTATTATGAATGCCCAATCGCTTGATTGAGCAAGAAGAAGCTCTCTTGCCATCTGGTTTAGAGCCCTTATCTTGAGATTGTCGTCAGTTCTATCATACTTTCTGGCCAGTTCAATCATTCTCTTGGCGCCCTCGTCAAGGTGTCTGTAAATCCAGTCGTTTCTCCCGTTAAGCCAAACCTCGTTGTAACCGTTGGCACCCCAGGTAGAGATGTTTGGAGTGACTACCTGAGCCTGTTCCATCGATTTGATGACTTCAGGCGGGGTCGAGGGAACAACAGTACTGTCCCCGTTTAATTCTCTGAATAGCTCCTCAATGAAGAGGGGACCTTCGTACCACCAGTGGCCGAACAGTTCGGCGTCAAATGGCGCAACAATTACGGGTTCTTCTCCGTCGAACTGAGAAGACAGCCTTCTTATCTGCTCTCTCTTCCTGTTGGCGAAATCCTTTGCATGCTCGACAGTTGCCCTTCTGGCGTCTTCGATGTCATAGTAGCTTTTTTCGTTGAGAGAAACATCCTTACCGGTAATCTTGTAATACTTTATTCCGGTATTGCACCGCTCTCCGCTAGAATCTATGTACGGTCTTATATATTCTTCTTCACGGTCGAAACCCACGTCCCTGTAAAATTCCCGGTACCTTGCGTCTCCTGGGTAGCCTACCTCGGCGCTCCACACTTGCTGGCTCGATTCGGGGTCTCTTGCAAAGGCAAAGACGTTTTCCGGAGTGACGACCGGTCTGTATACCCCATACCTCGGAGCGGGATCGCCGTACCATAAGCTGTGAGAATCCACAAAGAAGAAAGAAAGGCCATGCTCTCTCAGGTAAGAATCGAATCCGGGAACGTAGCCGCACTCGGCGAGCCAAATTCCTCTTGGTTCTCTTCCTGTGTGTCTCTTGTATGAATCGACTCCTATTTCGATCTGAGCGTGTATTGCTTCGGGGTAATTAGTCATCAAGGGCAAGAAGCCATGTGTAGCGTTGCAGGTAACGATCTCCAGCTCCCCGGTTTCCTGAAGACGGGCGAATTCTCCGACAAGATTTCCATTGCATTCATTGTAGACAGCTCTTATCTCCTCAAGTTCACGCAGATAATGCGTTGCCAGCCTGTTTGCGGCTGGATGCTCCGAAACGGTCCTGGAAATCTCGTTTCCAGCAAGCTCGATCGACGAACTAAGATAATTGCGATACTTTTTCTGCAGGTCCTTGTTAGCCAACATCTCCATCAGAGGAGGTGTTATGCTCATTGTTACTTTGAAATTCACTCCGTCTCGCTTCAGTCTTCTGAACCCTTGCAGGAGTGGGATATAGGTCTCTGTAATCGCCTCAAACAACCATCTCTCTTCCATGAAGCTTGGAAAATCGGGATGATTAATGAATGGCAGATGAGCGTGGAGCATGAGGACGAATCTTCCCTTTCCCATACAATCACCTTCCACTCTTGCTCTTCGAGATGGTCTTTATAAACTCATCGGAGGAGGGGTTGTCGGATGGTCCGGAGGACTTGGCTTGCTTTCCAGAAGTGAACTGCTCGTGAGAAGCCCTCTTCTCTTTTCTCGAACCCTTCTTCAAATCCACCCAGATTTCGTGCTCTGTGAATTTTGGTGAATTCCTGGGAGTTCTCGCAATTCTGGACTTCAATACACTCTTGAAATATCCGTTGTCATAGTAGCCAATCTCGGCAATATAATCTGCGTCTGGAAAATCGACCTGAAAGTACCAGTTCCCAGCATCGACCGAGATGTCTGCTTCTCTGAATCTGTGAGCGTTCTTTCCGTCGTAGATAATGTTGGTGATGTCGCTGACTCTTACAAGAATCTTTGATGAAGAATTCTCAAGGTTCCTTGCGGTCCATTCCGATAAATCCCACATTACGTAAACCCAATAGGGATTAATAGGGTGAATCGAGACAAAGTCGCGAGAGTAAGATGAAGGAATTCGGGCGTCGACGGGTTTTGAAGGACGAAGAATCTCAGAGGGGCTCTTAACTGAGACACTGCTCGAGTACTGACTGCTTTTCTGAGCAAATTTCTTCAGTGCACGAGCAATATCCTTCTTGCGCATTGTTCTTTTGAGATTGATTCCCATCATCTTCGCATAACGACGAAGATCTTGAATCGTCGGGTCGTTACTTAGAAAGGACTGTATTTCTTCGTTGTTCATGGTTAAAACCTCCTGGGCATGATTTCCTACTCAAGTAGATGATATCACACTCCAGGAAGATAAATCAAGGGATTATAGGTAAATAACGACGATTATTATCCTTTTCCTTTCTCAGACAACTTAAGTTCCCTGTTTTACGAAATATCTCTTAACTTATCTACAACGTAATCTGCCATATAGTCACTGTCCACTTGGAACTGAGAACCATCGTCCATCACCTTAATTGTCACAATGTCTCTTTCGATTTCTTCCCTTCCGATTAGAAGAGAGATTTTTGCCCCTATTCTTGATGCATGTTTCATCTTGTTGCGCATATTTCTCTCCATCACATCAACGAACGTAGATACACCCATCTTGCGGAGCCTTCTGGCGTAGTCAAATCCCCTCGCGCTTTCTTCTCTTCCGAAAGTCAGTATAGCCACTTCAGAAGTTTCGGGTCCGTTGATTCTCACGTCTTCAGACTTGAGAAGCATTACGATTCTTTCAAGGCCTATTGCAAAACCGACTGCAGGGCAGCTCTTGCCTCCTATGAATTCAACCAGCCCGTCGTATCGTCCTCCGCCGACCAGTTGATCCTGGCTCCCGAGGGAAGAAGATCTTATTTCGAAGGCAGTTCTCGTGTAGTAATCAAGTCCGCGCACCAGAAACTGATCTACTTCATAATCAATTCCTGCTCTCTCCAGATACCATTTCAGTTCTTCGAAATGACTCCTGCAATCGCTGTCAAGGTACTCCAATATCCCGGGAGCTCCGTGCACCAGTTCCTTATCTATCTTACAGTCGAGCAACCTAAGAACATTCGTCTCATATCTGCGTTGACAATCGGGGCACATTCCGGGAAGTTTGTCGGCATAATATTCTTTCAGGGCGGCCTTGTAATCCTCTCTGCAAACGGGGCAACCGATAGAATTTATGAAAAGCTTTGCATTGTTGATCTTCACTTCTTTGAGGAAGCTATTGGCCATCTCGATTATCTCGAAGTCGGCTAAAGGGCTCTCGGAACCCAATATCTCGGCACCGAATTGATGAAACTGGCGCAACCTTCCTGCCTGAGGCTTCTCATAACGGAACATTGGACCGTTGTAGAAGAGCTTAATTGGGGACCCGAGATTTACAAAGGAATTTTCAATGAATGCTCTCGCGACACTTGCAGTTCCTTCAGGTCTCAGAGTTATCGATCTGCCGCCTTTATCTTCAAATGTGTACATCTCTTTTTGAACGACATCCGTCGATTCGCCAACGCTCCTCTTGAAAAGCTCGGTGGCTTCGAATATGGGGGTACGTATCTCTGTGAATGCGTACTTGTGAGAGATATTCCTGATTATCTCTTCAGCGAAGTGCCAGTATTCGATATCTTCAAAGGCAATGTCCTGAGTTCCTTTTATTCTGTTAATCATGACTTTATGCATTCCTCCGTCTTCTAAGTAGGATCTTTCCGTCTCTCAACAACTTAGTTATAGCATATATGACAACTAGAAACTCGAGTCTTCCAAGAAACATTCCGATCGTCTCGGTCCAGATGAGTCCTGCGGGCGCACCCGGGACTGTTATCCCTACCGAGAGACCCACGGTACTTAAGGCTGAAGCATATTCGAAGGCCGAAAAGGCCATCGAATGGCCATATGACATCAGTACTCCAGTACCTACGGCATAGGTCAGAAAGTATAGAGAGAAGACGAGCAGAATCTCTTTCACAAGAGAGTTGTCTATGTATCTTCGAGTTTCGCCTTTCCATATCTCTTGCTTCAGGATCGCGTCCTTCGGAAGGAAATACCTTCTAATTTCCAGCCAGAGGATTTTGATCAGGGCAAACAATCTGTACTGCTTGAGACCGCCCGAGGTTGAATCGAGATCTCCTCCGAATATCATCAGCAGCACAATCAAGTAGATTCCATAGTGGTTCCAGGGAACAAAGTCAACGGTGGAGAAGCCCGTGCCAGTGAGCGCAGACACAGTCTGAAAGAGACTGTGTCGGAACTGTTCTGCTCCCGAAGAGTAAAATACCGCCAGAGTTCCAGTCATCAGGAGTGGGGTGAAGATCGCGAGAATAATGAACATCAGCTTGGGTTCACCGTTATTCCAGAAGGCTCTGAAGTTCTTCTTCCAGAGCGTGTAATGAATTCCAAACCCAGTAGCTCCAAGCAACATAAGGACGATCGTTATGCTTTCAATTGAAACACTGTTGAATTCTCCGATAGACCCAGTTCTGGTCGAAAACCCACCCGTTGCCAGAGCGGTCAATGAGTGGTTGACCGCGTCGAAGAAGTCCATCCCTGCCAATCTGTACATTATTACTCCAGCCAGAGCGTATGAACCGTATATCACCGCGATTGTTCTCGTAGAGCTCTTGATATTAGGAACTAAGTTGTCCATCCGTCCTTCGGCTTTGTAAAGGCCCAGCCCCGCCGGTCCAAGAATTGCCGACATCATGATAATTGCAATACCGGCTCCTCCAAGATACTGCATAATGCTTCTCCAGAGAAGGAAAGTTCCGGGAAGCGTTTCAACATCTACCAGGGTCAAACCTGTCGTGGTCCAGCCGCTGGTTGATTCAAATACCGCCTGGGTGAAATTCAGATGACCGCCAATGATAAACGGGAGAGCCGACAGAAGGATAGCTATCACCCAGGAGAAGAGGACGACTATCGCGCCTTCCTGAACTGTTATCGGTGAGCCGGGACGTACTCTCATAGTCAGCTTAAGCATCAGCCCCATAGCAAAGCTCAGCACTGCCGTGGTTATGAAAGCGAGACTCTGGACAAAGACACCGGGATTGCCGATGCAATATAGTAGTGGGATCAGCAAAACAATGGGAAAGAAGACAAAGAGATTCCCGAGGTATCCAAAGACAAGTCTATATCTCTGTTTCAAAAGATTCTGAAACATCTACACCTCTCCTAGAAGAGTCTCGAATACAGAAGATTGGACCGTGGGACTGCTCAGCACCAGAAGAACATCACCCATTTCAATTACTGTGTTACCCCTCGGGATAACCACTTCGTCGTCCCTGATTATAGCCCCTATGACACTTTCGTTAGGGAGCGGAATGTCTTTAATCGCTTCTCCAAGAATAGGGGACTTCTCTGTCATCTCTATTCTGAGAATTGACACTTTCTCAGATGAGGGGAGCAGGTTCGTGATATGTTCTCTGAAGAGACTGTCTTCAAGAGCCACTCCAAGGATTTCAGTCGGACTGACAACGCTCTTGATACCCATCTTCTCGAAGACGGCCTTGTTGTCGGGATCATTTACCATGGCAACCGGTCTCTCTATTCCATAAACTCTTGAAGCAGTAAGACAAGCAACCAGATTGTCCTGATCGTACGGTGTTAAGGCCACAAAGAGGTCGGACCGGTCAAGCTCGAGTTGCTCCAAAACGTATCTCTTGCTACCATCGCCCCTAACGATGACTGCTCGGAGCTTCTTGGCCATTTCATCGCAGAACCTCTCATTCTTATTCACTATCATCACGTTATGGCCTTTGCTCAAGAACCTTCTGGCCAGATGGTAAGCTATCTTCTCTCCACCGATCAGCACGATCTTCATTTTTCATCACCGCTGATAAAGTAGAGCGCATTCTTGACGTTTTCGACCGCCAACAGAGTCGGGCAGATTACTTCTATTCCAAAGTCCGAAAACATCTGAATATTGTTTGGATCGTAAGCTCTTGCAACAACTCGAGGAACTTCGAAATACTCCTTAGCCGACATCGAGATCATCAAGTTCGTGTTGTCGTCTGTGGTAAGTACCAAAGCGACATCGGCCTTGTCGAGCTTGGCTTCCTTTAGAACATCAAGCTCAGTCGCGTCCCCCAGTATGTTGAATCCAGTGAATTCATATGATAGTGCGTCGAAAGACGATTCGTTCCTATCAACGACGACCACACTGCAGCCCATTGAGGAGAGCCAGTTGGCCATTCTCGATCCCAGCCTTCCACACCCGAAGATAACAACATAGTACTCGTCTTTCTTGATCGCACCCTTCATGAAAGGCATTTCTACTCCTCCAGTTTCTTCAATTCGTCTGAAGCTTCCTTGAAATCTTCGTCAAGCGAAAGCGAAGCCTTTAGGTGTTTGATAGCAAGTTTTGGTTTTTCCTTTGCCACGAGCAAAGCGTAGAGAAAGTGCGGAAACGGGGAACCGGGAAAATCTGAGAACAGCTCGCTCATTAGCGATTCTGCGCTACCCGTCTCGCCTTCTTCGATCAACCTTCTTATTTCTCGTGCACGCTTGTATATGCTGTCTTCTTCTCTGAGTGCAAGTTCGAAAGCATCTCTGATTTCCTGGGGCGTAAAGGGCTTTGTCAGGAAATCAACTATGCCTGCTTTGAATGCGCTTCTCATCGATTCGGGAGATGTATCCGAGGAGACAATTATTACGGGTATTGAGTAAGCTCTATTCTTCAGTTCTTTGAGAAATTGAATTCCATTCATTGAAGGCAAACTCAGATCAGTAAATAGGAGGTCTGGCTTCCGCTTCTCTATTTCTTCCAGGGCTTCCTCAGCTGTAACGAAAGTATGGACTTCGTTGTCTTCGTTCTCCATGGTCTTTTTGACAATTCGCCTGACATTCAGCTCGTCATCGACCACGTAAACGAGTGCCATGCAATCACCTCCACAACACAAATCATATTACCATATTAAGCTCAAATAGTGTTTGAGAGTTTCAACAAGGGGAATTCTTAAAAATTGTTTGTTTCGATCTGTTTCCTTGCGAAGTCAAAAAGAAAGGATATGGCAAAGCCTGACACAATGAGAGGGAGGTTCAATATCTCAACAGTCAATAGGCAACTTGAGATCAGTAACCCCTCCAGCCAGACACTGAACACCACAAGAACCTGGTATATTGAGAGCACATAGGAGAAGAAGCTTCCAACCAGCAGATGCGAATACCGCTTTCTTACATCGCTTTTCTTCTCAGCGATTCCGAAAAAGTAGATAGAGGAGTTTATTCCAATGATGATGGCAAGAAACGGATCATGATTTGTCAGAAGCAATCCGTAGAATGAGTTCAAAGCGAGGGCTGCAAAGAGTACTCCACCGAGCATGAGCCAGAATGTTATCGACCTGCCTCTCATATTAGTCCCCCAACTATTCTTACGATTAGTGCAACGATATAAGCAACTGCAAGACTGTAGAAGACGGAGAAGAATACATACTTGTAGCTTCCGGTTTCATTCTTTATCACTGCAAGTGTTGGCATGCATGGAACATACAGAAGTACAAAAACAAGAAAACTCAGAGCTATTTCAGGGGTTATCAATGTTCTTATGGCGCCAAGGGAGCTTCCTGAGATGCTAAGGTTTCCAAAGAACGTTGTAAGCGATGAAACGATGACTTCCTTTGCGGCTATTCCGAAAACTAAACTCGTTATCATTTCCCAAGTGTAACCCAGGGGAATGAACAAAGGTTCAAGTGATTTCCCAATCATGGCAGCGAAACTACCCGTCCCTTCTGAGGGAAAGTAGCTGAGAAACCATATTACAACAGAGGCGCCAAGTATTATCGTACCGGCCTTTTCAAGAAAGTGACGCCCCTTGTTCCAGGTATATAGAAGTATTGAACTGAGCCTCGGTTTTCTGTAACGTGGAAGCTCCATTATCAAAGTGGAGGGCTCACCCTTGAAGAAGAGCTTGTTGATCAGCAGCGCGGAAAGGACCGTTATAACAATGCTCAAAACATACAAGAAAAAAATCACTACACCGGCTCTTGCGCCGAAGAAGGTGCCTGCAATCAAAACATAGACTGGAAGCCTCGCACTACAAGAGATAAAGGGTGAGACAAGAATGGTCACTATTCGCTCTTTTGGTTCGGAGATCGATCTTGTTGACATAATAGATGAAACGTTGCATCCAAATCCAAGGAGCATAGATATGAAGGAACGCCCGCTGAGTTTCATTGCGTACATCAGTCTATCAATGACAAAGGCGGCTCTAGGCAGATAGCCGGTTTCTTCAAGAATTCCAAGTGCTAGGAAAAGTATGAAAATGTTAGGCACGAAAACCAAAACGGCTCCGACGCCTCCAATTATTCCATCAACAACGAGAGAACGAAGCCAATCCAAGCCGATGAAGCCGCCAAATGCGCGGCCCAGGCCTCCGAGCAGTTCTTCAATCATGATCGATAAGGGTCCTGAGATAGTGAATGTCAGCTGGAAGATGATGTACATAACCGCAAGGAATATCAAGATCCCAAGAAATCTATGAGTCATAACGTGATCTATTGCTTCGGAAAAATTCCACCCTATCTTTTCTTTACCTTTAACGGATGTGGAAAGGATCCTCTTTATGTATTTGTAGCGAGTTTCAGCGATTTCCACTGAGAAGTCGTAGTCCAGAGTTATTCCCGTAATTTTTTGAACTTCGTGGTCCCTTTCCAGGAGCTTTATCGAAAGCCAGCGTTCGTCAAATCCTGCCATAGAAGGATTTCCTCTTATTCTCTCGGATAGATCCCTAAGGTGAGCTTCTACTTCATCGGAGAAAAGATAGTGGACATGGCTGCTGCTCTTGGTGCTTTTCACAAGAGTATTCTTCAACTCTTCGATACCTTCGCCAGTGATCGCTGAGGTAACGACAACCGGGATGCCAAGCTGCTTTGAAAGCTCGTTCTTGTCGATCTCAAAGCCTGCTTTTCTCGCCTCGTCGACTGCGTTTACTGCGAGGACCACATCTCCGCGAAGTTCAAGCACTTGAAGAAGGAGATAGAGACTTCTTTCCAGATTGACAGCATCACCTATGACCATTGCGACACCGGGTTTTTCGTTCACGAGGAAATCCCTAGCTATTTTTTCATCGAGACTGGTGGCGCCCAGAGTGTAGGTGCCTGGGAGATCAACGACATCTACGGTGTGATTGTGATGCTTCATCACGCCGGCTCTCTTTTCAACGGTAACGCCGGGCCAGTTTGCAACTACCTGTCTTGAACCGGTGAGAGCGTTAAATATACTTGTTTTCCCAACATTTGGGTTTCCCAGAAGCGCTATTGTAGATTTTCTTGACTCGATTCCATCTCGATGTTTTTCCACGACTGAATTTATCTCTCCCTAATTATGATTCTCATTGCCTGGCCTCGCGAAAGTGCAGAACGGATACCATTTGCGTTTATCTCGATTCTCTTTCCGATATTGCCGGTAACGGTGATTTTCTTGCCCACTTCTATCCCGACCATCCGAAGCCTCTCCCTGAATCCCATTCCACCATTGATGATGCTGACCAAGTATTCTCCATTTGCAGCATATGAAAGCGGAACGGAGGAGGTTTCGACAAGAATCCACATCGAAATATCCTCTCTAAGAGTGATGTCAGTTCCCTTTATTCTGAATACTTTTGGGTCTCCGAAGGGGGCCACTTTTACTAGCTGTATCTCTTCACCGCTTACAAAACCGAGACCGCAAAGTCTCTCTCTTGTTAGAGGAGGAAGTTCCAGTTTTCTGATCTTGCCCTTTTCTCCTTCACACATTCTTGACAGAGGAACGACCATTGACATCACCCTTATTGAGAATTTGTCTCAATAAGATTGTATCATTAAACGACCCTCGATGCACATGAATCTGGGAGAAATATTCAGGTGGATCGCCTTTTAAGGCTGAACTTGGTTATCTTTAGTTCAACAATTGACGTATAATCTTTGAGAAAGGGGTGGTAGGGTGCTTAAGATATTCCAGGTCGATTCATTCACGACGGTACCTTTTGGCGGGAATCCTGCCGGCGTCTGTCTCATTGATGAAGAGATAGACGAGAGACTATACCCAAAAATTGCATCGGAAATGAATCTTTCGGAAACCGCATTTGCAAGACCAGGTGTCGAGAAGAATAGTTATGGTTTGAGATGGTTCACACCGAAGGTTGAGGTGAAGATGTGCGGCCATGCGACTCTTGCCACTGCCTGGATACACTATACCGAGCTTGGAATCAGAGGCGAGATCTCGTACGAAACACTAAGCGGGAAATTGAGGGTAAAGTACGTTGATGGGAAGATAGAGATGAATTTCCCTTCTGATAACCCTTACAGAGTGAAAATCGATGAAATGCTTGAAAGGATTATCGGTGTGGAAGGAGATTGCTATTACTCCCCTCGCACTGAAAAGCTGCTTTACATAATCTCCTCAAAATCGAAACTTGAGAACCTATCCTTTGACTTCAATCTTCTTGAGAACTGCGATTTTGGATACACGGTGAAGGGACTGATCGTCTCTTCTCCCGGCGACGAAAAGTTCGACTTCTACTCGAGATACTTCGCTCCCTGGGTGGGAATCAACGAAGACCCTGTTACCGGTTCGGCACATACGGTTCTCGGACCATTCTGGTCGGCGAAACTTGGCAGAAAAAGCCTCGGTGCCTGTCAGCTCTCCTCCAGAAGAGGAGAACTCGATCTAGAAATGCTTCCAGATAACAGGATTCTCATTCTTGGGGAGGCCGTCACTGTAATAAGGGGAACTATTTCAATCTAGATTCGTCTGGATCGGGTTCAATTCTAAGACTAGCTTCATCCATCGGCTCGCGCGGATTCACGGTGGCAAAGACCCTTTTTGAAGGATCCTCACTTGCAAGAATATAAGAGAAGAGTGTGAGGAGCAAAAAGATCGGTCCAAGTGAAAATCCCGCCACTGCAACGTGATTGGCCGACCGAATATTGGCAAAACCCGTCGCAAAAGAGAACCAGGCGAAGACTAGTCCAGAGAATATGTCTGCTCTGAAATGAGTGAGCAGCAAGGCCGGGATGATCAGCAGAAACAGCAGGAGAACCGAAGCTGTTTCTTTGGAAGAGAAGAGCGAAAGACTGCTAAAGAGAATCACAAGACTGAACGAAAAGGAAAGACTTCCCAGATAGCCGGACTTAATGTGCTTGATCACATCACCGTAGTTAGGTCTACCCAATCTGAAAAGCTGAACTGAAAGAAAAACGATAGGAATCGAAAGAATCAGAGATAGGCCTTTAATGCCTCCGGCGGAGAAGAGTATCCAGCCGGTGAACATTGTATAGAGCGATAGAAGCCACACGTAATCAAAATCCGCCCTTTCAATCTTTCTGATGAAGAGAAAGTGAGTTACGATCAGAATTGGCCACAATAGACTCCGAGAAACAGCAGCATAGAGATATCCGCTTTGGTCGAAAGCAAAATACTCGGTGAGAATAACTCCGAGTATGTACGAAAAGGCCCATATTGCAAGAGTGATCATTATCAGATTTCTAGAAATTCTCAAATCGCCGCCTCCGTTCAAACTGGAAAAAGGTTGACTATATGGAACGTATCTTGTCAAGCACTGACTTCTCGATGCTTGATAACTTTGCAGAGGCTTCATCTCTATTCTTTGCTCTAGTATAAATGTATATCTTGAGTTTCGGTTCGGTCCCGGAAGGCCTTATCGCATACCATGAGCCGTCGCTGAACTGAAACTTGATTGCGTCTGATACCGGGATCCCGGTTTCTACAGCCATTCCGTTAAGAATGTCATTGTCAGTGGCACTCAGAAAGTCTATGTACTTCACAATCTTTGAATTGCCGATCTCAGCCGGGTATTCCTTTCGATATTCTTTCATTATTTTACTGACTCGCTTTTGCCCCTCAACACCTTCTAGAACCAAGGAGATCTGCTTTTCGGCAAATACTCCGTATTCTACGAAAAGCTCATCAAGCACGTTCAGCAAGGTCTTTCCTTTCTTCAGGAAGTAAGCTGCCATTTCGCAAAGAAGCATCGATGAAGATACTGCATCCTTGTCTCTCACAAAGTTGCCTGCAACATATCCAATACTTTCTTCGTAGCCGAAGATGAACTTTCCCTCTCTCCTCTCTTCGACGTCGAGCGCTTTGCCGCAGATATTCTTGAATCCAGTGAGAGTCTCGTAGGTCTTCACGCCGTAGCTTTCTGCAATGGTTTTGGCCATATCTCCCGTGACAATGGATTTCACTATGAATCCATCTATTGGCAGAGAGGATTTCTCTTTCATCGAGAGAAGGAGGTAGTTGACAAGGAGCGCGCCAGTCTGATTGCCGTTTAAGGGAACAAAATCATCATTCCCCCTCACCATTACTGCCAGCCTGTCGGCGTCCGGGTCGGTTGCCAGAAGAATGTCGGCCCGCTTTTCCTGCCCAACTTCTCTGGCAAGTGTAAAGGCCTTTGTGTCTTCGGGATTTGGATAACCGACCGTCGAGAAATCCGGATCTGGTTCCTCCTGTTCCGGAACAACGAATACATTTTTGAAGCCTCGTTCACGCAAGACGCGGCGGACCGGAATGTTTCCCGTGCCATTCAAAGGTGTGTAGACTATCCTAATTGATTTGTCGAGTTCTTCTTCCGAGTCTCTCAGTGTTAAGGACAAAACCTTCGATATGTAGAGATCGTCAAGCTCCTCTCCCACTTCAACTAGGAGGCCTTCATTTCGAGCTGCATCAAGTTCAATCATCTTCGGTCCGACGAACAGCTCGGTACCTCGCATTTCTTCATAGACCCGATCTGCAATATCGGAGAGAACCTGGGCGCCATCCTCCCAGTAGAGTTTATAGCCATTGTACTCTTTGGGATTGTGGCTGGCTGTAATCATTATTCCAGAGATAGTCGAGAGCTGGAGAACGGAGAAGGATAGCAACGGTGTGGGCCTTATGTCGTCAAACAAATAGACCTTGATTCCGTTTGCAGTAAGCACCGACGCCGCGATCTCGGCAAATGCTCGCGACATATGCCTGGAATCATGAGCTATTACCACGCCTCTTTGCTTGTATTCAGGATTTCCAGAGAGAATGAGATTAGCCAGACCCTGCGTAGCCCTGGCGACGGTATATTTATTCATTCGATTATCACCAGCACCTAGTTTTCCTCGAAGCCCGGCTGTGCCGAACTCCAGTTCCTTGTAGAATCGTTCCTTTATTTCGGTTTCATTTTCTGCGATTGAAAGTAATTCTATACGAGTAGCCTCATCGATCACAGGGCTATCAAGCCATCTTTGGTAACTGCTCTTATAATCCATTTCTACCTCCTTTGCTTTCCTATAATTATATCTCATCAACCTTATGTTCAAGAGAGAAGCACTTCGCTCTATCTTTGAAATCGCGGTGATCCAGGCAGTCTTTTGTTGCCTTGAGCACTGCGGCACATTGTATAATCGCAGAGGCTGCACGAAAACCCGGGGGGTGTCGTTTTGCTTTACAGAACTATTATGGTTGGCGAAAACCTTGAATCAATGCAGTGTGAAAAGTATTTTGAGAGTCTTTTTGAAGTTGATTTCGATTATCTGGTTGGTCTTGGAAAGGATATGCCGACGATTCTTTTTATTGACGCGAGCAAGTACAGCAAAGATGTTCTTAACGACTGGATCTTTGCATTCACAAACATAATTCTGATTAACAACAATCCGATTCGGGCATTCATCATCAGGGGCTATTCTGAAGAACTGCAGGAATTCAAGGGATATTATAGAGTGGTAAGCAGTTACAAGAGTCCGAGGCAGATAGTTCAGGAGATTATCTTGAACGTCAATGACAACCTAGACAAGATGATTGGAAACAGCAGCAGAGTTATTCAAATGAAGAAGATGCTGGTTCTCTCAATGTTTTACGACGGCTCAATAATGATTCTCGGAGAGACCGGGTCTGGCAAGAATCTACTTGCAGAAGTAATAGCCAAGCTCTCTCCCAGAGGTTCCAGGCCCTTCTATTCGATTAACTGCGCGGCGATACCGGAGAACCTACTGGAAAGCGAACTCTTTGGATACAAGAAGGGGGCCTTCACCGGAGCAACTTCCGAAAAAGTCGGTCTAATCGAACAGGCAAATAACGGAACTCTTTTTCTCGACGAAATTGGAGATATGCCGCTGAACCTGCAGGCCAAGATACTTGCAATAACAGAGAATCGGGAGTTCTTCAAAATTGGTGCGACCAGACCAATAAAGGTGGATGTCCGTTTCATAACTGCAACCAACAGGTACGACGATTCGGCCATGAGAAATGACTTAAGATACAGACTTTCGGCTGTGAAGATAGATCTGCCGCCTTTGAGAGAAAGGAAGAGCGACATTTCACTGATCTTCGATGAAATTCTTGAGAAAAAGGGATACCTCGTGAAGTTTGAGAATATCCCGCAGGACCTGAAGGAGAGATTCCTATCATACAGTTATCCTGGAAATGTGAGAGAACTGATCAACATGATCGAAGAATATCTGGCTGTGAATGACGTTGTTCAAGCTTCCGTCAATTCCTCCATGTCCAAAAATGTGAAGGTTCTAGCCGAGGAGGCAATAGTTGCAAGAATGGTAAATGGCACAAGTTACAAAGATTTCCTTCAGGAAGTCTACAAGAGTGTTTCACGAGAGCTCTTATTGCAGCGTTCAGAGGTCCTCGGAAATGATATCAATGAGATTGCCAGGGAATTCGGACTCACAACAAGAAGAATCAGAGATCTGCTTGCAGAGCTAAATAGCTCTGCAAAGGCAATTGCTCCGAACGACGATGATGAGTGAGTTGCCGATCCTTGAATTCCTCCTTATCTCGGAATATTAATGTATAATCTCTGAAGTAGGAGGTGTTCTTTTGGCGGTACGAAAGCTCAGTCTTCCCACGGGGGTTGAAGTCGCCGAGCTTTTCGGAGAGTACGATCGAAAAGCAAAGTTCATTCAAAAAAAGCTTGATGTAAGGATTTCTATTATAGGTGATGAGATCTGGATTAAGGGCGAAGACGGTACTGGAATTGACATAGCTGGAAAGATTGTGGACGAACTCGTTCAGATGAACAGAGATGGCCATCTTGTAGAGTGGAGGGAGTTTGAGTATATAGTTGATCAACACCTGCAGCACGATGAAGATGGAGAAAGTTTCAAGGGGGTTTACAGTGAAGTAAAGGAGACAACTTTACTTTCCAATAGAATAAGGCCCAAAACAATCGGACAGAAGAATTACATGGAAATGATGAAGGAGAAGGAACTAGTCTTCTCTATCGGTCCCGCCGGAACTGGAAAGACTTATTTGGCAGTGGCGATGGCAGTCGATTTTCTTAAATCAGGCAAGGTACAGCGAATAATTCTAACTCGTCCCGCCGTTGAAGCCGGTGAGAAGCTGGGTTATCTTCCCGGAACTCTTCTCGACAAAGTCGACCCCTATTTAAGGCCTCTCTACGATGCACTTATGGAGATGATTCCTGCAGAGAAACTCGCTTATTACAGAGAGAGCTCGATAATTGAAGTAGTTCCTCTTGCATATATGAGGGGAAGGACACTGAACAATTCTTTCATAATCCTCGACGAAGCTCAGAATTCGACCTATCAGCAGATGAAGATGTTTCTTACCAGGATAGGCTTCGGATCAAGGGTGGTTGTTACGGGGGACATAACTCAGATCGACCTTCCGAGAGATTCGGGATCGGGCCTGGTTGTTGTGCAGAAGGTATTGGGATCTATCTCTACAGTCGGGTTTTCCTACTTGACAGAACAGGACGTGGTGAGAAATCCCCTTGTGAAAGACATTATAAAGGCTTACGATGAGTATGAAAGAGAAGAAAAGGTCGAGGAATAGCGATATCCCTAAAGTCCAGTTCCCTCTAGAGAGACTTCTGAATGTCAAAGATCTCACCAATTTCGTTGTCTTTCCCGTATTTCTTGCGCTGTTGAACAGGTTGCCATTCCTTACGCTACCCTCAAAACCCTTTCTCTATTTTGTGGGCTCAGCGATCCTTTGGTATATTTTTGCGGAAAGGTCAGTGAGGAGCAACAGGTACTTCAATCTTCACAGGGCATACAGGATAACATTCTTTTCGGTGGTCGCTTTTGGGGTTTTCGTAAACTCCTTCGTGCCCTCACTTACAGATGAGGCATTATTGCCGGAGATGACTCCAATCTTTCTCAGTGTTTCAATGGTGACCGTACTTATAGGCTATCAGGAAGGAATAGGCAGCGGATTGTTTATGTCGTTCCTTGCATCTGCCAATCTCGACAACTCGCTCGAGACTTTTATCTTGTTGTCTGTAGTAGTGCTGGCGACAGCGCTTACAACCAGGGCAATAGAGAGAAGAATCGAAATTGCCAGAGCCGGATTCGAAGTCAGTTTGATATTCGTAGCGATTAACGCAATCAGAATAATACTTCAGGGAGAGCCTATACATGCCGTGGATCTGCTGATCGCTTTCGCCAATCCGATTCTCTCTTCAGTAATCGTAATCGGAATAGTTCCCTATCTGGAATACGCAAGCAGAATCTACTCGAACACTGGCCTCATAGAATTGGGGAATCTCTCTCACCCGCTCCTCAAGAATTTGTCGATTTACGCACCTGGAACCTATTATCACAGCATATCACTTGCCAACCTTTCGGAAGCGGCTGCTGAGAGAATAGGAGCGAACTCCATACTTGCGAGAGTTGCTTCGTATTTTCACGACATAGGTAAGTCGAAGCGACCACAGTATTTTACTGAAAACCAGCAAGAAGGGACGAATCCACACGATAACATTACCCCTTCAATGTCGAATCTCGTTATAAATGAACACGTGAAGCAAGGCATTGAGCAGGCAAGAAAGTACAGGCTTCCGCTTCTTCTGGAGGACGTCATCAAAGAACATCACGGGACAAGAATCAAGAAATTCTTCTTTCACAAGGCAAAGACATTGGGTCAGGAAGAACGGAGCGATGATTTCAGGTACCCGGGGCCAAAGCCCCAGTTTAAGGAGTCTGGAATAATTATGCTGGCCGATTCGGTTGAGGCGGCGTTCAAGAGCATAAAGAAGCCTACTCCAGCAAAAACCCAGGAGCTGGTCGAAGAGGTTGTCAACAGTATCTATAATGAAAGGCAGCTTGACCAGAGTGGTCTTGATCTGGATGATTTGGAGAAGATCATTGAAGCCTTCACCAGAGTTTTGATGAGCATGAATCAACAGAGAATCGAGTATCCGAAAGAAGCTACTGAAAAGGTGGTGTCGATCAGTGGAGATTCTGATCAAAAACAAAACACTGAAGAAGATAGAAGAGAGCAAAATAACTAGCATCGCGGATAAGGTTATAAGAGCAGAACTTGGCGACAGAAATATAGGGGCATTGAACATTCTTCTCACAGATGATTCCGAAATTAGAAGTATAAACAAGGAGTTCAGGCACAAAGATGAACCAACAGACGTACTTTCCTTTCAGTACGGTTTGGAGGAAGAGACGATTGGTGATATAGTGATTTCGCTCGACAGAATCTCACAACAGGCTGCCGAGTTTGATAACTCATTTGAAGAAGAACTGTATTATATCTTGATTCACGGCGTGCTGCATGTTCTAGGTTATACCCACCATGGATACGATGATGAAGGAGAAGAAATATTTGATCTCCAGCGAGATTACTATACACGGTTTGTTGAGGAGGGATAGAGTTTGTCTGATTTCAGACCTTTTAGAGCGGTGAGACCTGCTGATGGAATGGAGCAAAAGGTCAACTGCCCACCTTATGATGTGATATCTTTTGAAGAAGCCAGAGAGATTGGGAGAAATCCAGAGAGTTTCATGCATGTCATCAGAGCTGAGATTGATCTTCCCATGGAATCAGATCATTATGCCGAGTCGGTCTATATGAAGGCAAAAGAGAACTTCGAAAGAATGTTGAATGATGGAATCCTCGTACAGGAGGAGGAACCGCTTTATTATGTTTACTGGCAGAAGATGAAAGATCATGTGCAGATTGGAGTAGTCGGCGGAGCCAGTGTGGAGGAGTATCAGAGAGATCTCATAAAGAAGCATGAACTCACAAGACAGGACAAAGAAGAAGATAGGGTAAAGCATATAAGAACCGTCAATGCAAATACGGGAATGGTCTTCCTCACATTCAGAGCAGATGACAAGCTTGATACTCTTTTGCAGGAGTACTGCAAGCAGTTGCCTCTGTCGATGCGAGTCATAGATGAAAACGATGTTGAACACAGACTGTATGCCGTCAAGGAAAAAGAAAAGGTGTCGGAGCTGAGGAGCGCATTTGAAGAAGTCGAGTGCATGTATATTGCCGATGGTCATCATCGTGCAGCGTCTTCTTCCAGAGTGAGGGAGATTCTTAAGGAATCCAACCTGGGGCATACGGGAGATGAAGAGTACAACTTCTTCATGGCAGTAGCATTTCCCCATTCTCATCTTGAGATAATGGACTACAACAGAGTAGTGCAGGATCTGAACGGTCTGTCCGAGTCGGAGTTCTTAGAGAGAGTTGGTCTTGTCTTTGAAGTTGAAGATGCTCCGGAGAGTCCTTTCAAGCCTCTAAAGAGACACGACTTTGGCATGTGCCTTTTGGGAAAGTGGTATAGACTAAGCGCAAGAGAAGGCACGTTTGACGCAAAGGACCCTGTTTCCAGCCTGGATGTCGATATACTTCAGAAGAACCTTCTAAGCCCTCTTCTTGGGATCGATAATCCTAGAAAGGATTCGAGGATCGATTTCGTCGGCGGAATTAGGGGTCTGAAAGCTCTTGAAAACAGAATTGCAAATGGCTGGGCAGTTGCGTTTTCGATGTTCCCCACTTCGATGGATGAGCTTTTGGCTGTCGCCGATCAGGGAAGGATAATGCCTCCGAAATCAACCTGGTTCGAACCAAAACTGCGCAGTGGGCTTGTGGTTCATTTGCTGAGATGAAAACAGGGGCACTAATAGTAGCAGGCGGTTTGGGGTTGAGAATGAATTCCTCTCTTCCAAAACAGTTTATGCCTCTTTCAGGAAAAGAGGTATTTGTAAGATCCGTGGAAATATTCCACGGATCTGCCTATATTGATTTCATTGTGCTGGTCGTTCACAAAGACTGGCTAGGTCAGGCAAGGAGGATTCTCGAGAAAAGAGGAATAGACTCAGTAAGTGTAGTCTCTGGAGGAAAGACAAGGCAAGAGTCAGTTCAGAACGGGCTTTTGTTCTGCGAAACAATCAGACCAGAGATAGTCATGATACATGACGCGGCAAGACCTTTCTTTTCGAAAGAGCAAATTCCGGAGATTCTTAGACTTGTCACTCCTGGAACGGGAGTAGTAGTAACTGAAAAAACAACGGATACGGTCTATCTGGTGGAAGATGAAGTGGTGGTCGACGTTCCGATTAGAAGTAATCTCAGACGGGCAGAGACCCCACAGACCTTCAAGTTTAATGAAATCCTGCAGGCACATAGAAAAGCAGCTGCAAACGGAATTCAAAGCTCAACTGATGATGCGCAACTGTTCATAGGGTGTGACGGCAGAGTGGTTACTGTCGACTCGATCGCTCCAAACCCGAAGATAACTACTCCTCTCGACTTCAAAATGGCCGAGCTGCTGATAAATAGAGAATATGACTTCAATAGAAGCGATTAATACTCACTCAAAGAGAATTCGGGCACGGAATTCGAGAGCTTGAAAAGCGCCTCTATGCTTCTTCCGAAAAAGATGTTATCAAAGAAGAACTTCACCGCGCTGTCCAAATAATTTACCGCATCTCTCTTGTTCATGAACCTTCCTGTCTCGCCGAAGAAGTAAGTTAGTGGAGAGAGATTTCTGACCATTGCGAAGTCGACATGTCTCATGTCGCTTATGCTTAAGTTGTAGTTCGAATTGGCAGAATCTTTCGAAACCACTGAAAGAAACTCACCATTGACACCGGATTCCCATTCACTTGAAGTCATCAATAATACTGGATTTGAAAGCCCAGAAACCAATTCCTGAATGGTGAAACCTTCAAGGGTAGGATCGGCCAGAACCATCGGAACTTCTTCGTTTGAAAGCGCGTACCGTATGGCGACGCTTCCGCCTCCGGAATGGCCGTAGAGACCGATGTCTTCCATACTCAACCTTCCATAGAAGTCTGAATGAGTATCTTCATTCATCTCTCTTAGAAACTCAATGACATAGTCAATATCACGAGAAAGATACTCTGATAGAAACCTGAGTTTGTTTTCTCTATTGCCTTCAGGTAATCTCTCGAGAAGATCGTTTCCCAAAAAATAATAGACGCTATCGTCAGAAAAAGTGACTACTGCACAGGCGCCCGGATGCTCTATTCCTGCGACAAGATATCCGCTGCTAGCCAGGGACTCGGCCAGGGAGGTATGTAATTCACTTATTGACGACCAACCGAGAAGCAATATGACAACGGGCCAGCCAGAAGAGTTAACGGATGGCGGCGCGTCTACGAATGAATTAGTTCGTACTCGGTATAGATGCTCGAACAGGCCCTTCGGGTAACCGGTCATTATCTCGAAGCCCTCAAAGATAATCGGATCATTGTCTATCCAACCCTTTCTTTCATAACCGGAAATCTCATCTGCCGGATACCAGATATCCAGACGTATCTTCGTGGAATCAGAGTAGCTTATTCCAGAAACTCCAATCGGTTCGGGATTCGTTACTTCGAGAGAACGAAAACCGACCTTATGAGGTCCGTCAGGTACGGGCATGTGATTCAACGGAAAGAGATAATTCAAGATTGCGAGGGCGCCAAAGAGAATCCCAAGGATTGCAGCTATCATCGAATTGCCTGCCTCTGATCTCATTGATCAGCCTCCTCAAGGGGCACAAGGACTGAAAACTTAACGAGTTCACCTAGACATTATATCAAGAGCGATCTCGAGCATCAAAAGGATTGATACTTCCCTCAAAAAGCGATAATGAAAGAGATAAGATGACTTCGAGAGCTCTTCTAAATGACCGCCTTTCATCGCAAAGCAAGAACAGAAGTGATGCCGGAGTAAAACAATAGACGCAAGGCTGGGCAAGAACGGCCCAGGTCGCAATGCCGGCCAAGAACATGCCGGGACGCAAGGCTGGCGAAGATCACGCCAGGTCGCAAGGCTGCCTTCGGCAGGAGGCAAAAGAAAGAGCCAGTCACCTTCGGTGGCCAGTCTTTGCTTCGCAAAGGCCAGTTCCGCTACGCGGGCGAGAACAGTTGCAAGTTGTCTGTCCTAAGTTGCAAGCATAAGAGCCGCTGTACACTTAAGAACATGAACTCGCTGGTCGCTGGAAAAAATGCTTTGTGCAGGACGCTAGCTAAGAGACTCTGAGCACTGTGAAGAGCCGTCCCTGGTCCTTCGTCCAGGATCATGAACCCGTCCTTCGAAGAGCAGTTGCGAGTTGTCGTGTTCCAAGTTGCAGGCGCTAGAGCAAAAAACTCAAATTCCGTCATGCTTAAGAGCTGTCCTTGGTCCTTCCCCAGATCATGGCCGTCCACCGGGAGAATCGGCCGAGAAAGATCATTGTCGAGAGCTTTGCTTCGAGAAAAGAAGAGAATTCAAGAGAAATTATTTCCTAACATGCAACACACAGATAGGCCCATTTGAGATACGTTTTCTAAAAGGAGCGCAGTTCGAAACGAGCTTCAAAGAGCACACACCCCACCGCAAGCGGTCCCCCCCGCTCAAGCGGGGATTTAAGATCAAGAGCAGAGCGGATCTTGCGAAGCCAGTCACACTGCGTGTG
>Ga0209164_1000495_pt1 | contig 90929 bp, 81 predicted proteins | sample MTBNYHSulfiMetaG_FD_187458 | JGI IMG/M metagenome (GOLD analysis project Ga0209164, IMG submission 187458) | Enrichment culture microbial communities from rom New York Harbor, USA that are MTBE-degrading - MTBE-NYH (New York Harbor Sulfidogenic)... | ecosystem: Environmental > Aquatic > Marine >... | reverse complement strand
ACTACGTTATCTTTACTCATGGTGTGTGTATCCTTTCCATCTTGTGGTGGCCGGTTCATTGCCTCGGAAACAATCAACCGGTGGATACACCACCTATCTTCCTAAACACAACTTTTGATTATAGCTCAAACGCTTTTCCACCTCGGCAAACGGCACGGTGAGGCTGCCGGCATGAAAAACAATCACCTCCTGCTTGGCGATGGCAGGGGCCGCCCCAACCGCAATCAGGGCAATCAGGCCAAGGATCCATCCAAATGTCCATGAGCTGAAATTGCGTAACATTTTCATCCTCCTTTTTGTAGCTGATCGGATTGATCAGAAAAAATTCCGATAGATGGGAAGAAGGCAGCACCAGCCGGATCGTGTATTCTCGGCATCCTAACGAATTAAATTTGCATATCGCTGAAAGTTGTTATTGTCAATTTCTTTTAGGTTTATTGCCCATAACATAAAATGACAACTCAAAATAACGATAGCTGGGTATCAGGTAGGCACGCGACTCAGTGAAGCGCCTCCAGAAAGCATGCATCTTAATCAATGCAGGCGTTCCGATAACGGCGTCATTCCCGCGGGGTGTCTTCAATGGGCTTGGGTTCAGGATTTATCGATTGGTTCGATGGGGGAGAGGGGCTTGGCGAGGGCGGTTTCAAACAACGCGTCCGATTCGATCTCGACGGTGCGGTGCAGGGCTCGGAACTTTTCCATGAGCGCCTCCGCAAAGGGGGTGAGCTGAGATCCCCCGCCGGCATTCCGAACGAGCAGAGGCTTTCCGAGGCGCTCCTCGGAGGCGTTGATCCTGCCCCATATCGCTCGATAGCCCATTTTGAGCTCCTTGGCGGCTGCGTTGATGGAGCCCAGACGCTGGATGGCATCGAGGATCCGCATGCGACCCAGGCCGAAAACCACGTTTCCGTCTTTGTCTTCAATCCAGACCTTTGAGCGGATATAAAAGGATTTCTTTTCTCCGACCATAATATTTTAAATTCTACCATGGATCAGGTTACAGAGGCAAGGGTGAACCGGCTAGAGAATTATGCCAATATTGACATAATGTTTTTTGATGTGGTAAGGATTTTAAAGTCATTATTTATCTTTTATGGTCAATATATTGATGACAAATAACTTAAATCGACCTTTGAATGGCATTCCGATCCCGTCATAACGGATCTCGATCGTCACTTGTCACGGGAGCGGGAGTTCTGCCGTCGGTCGGCCACCCAAAACCCTATACCAACACAGAGGTAACGATGTCGGAAAACACATTCATTCTTAACGGCAACGAGGTGACATTCACGCCGGGGCAGACCATTCTCGAGGTCGCCGAGGCGAACGGCGTCCGCATTCCGACGCTGTGTCACCTGAAGGGTACCACGCCCACAGGCGCGTGCCGTATCTGCGTGGTCGAGGTGAAGGGCGCCCGATCCCTGGTGCCATCCTGTGCCACCCCAGCAGCCCGGGGTATGGACGTCAAAACGGAATCCCCCCGCGTCATCAAGGCACGGCGCATGGTCCTTGAGCTGCTGCTGGCATCGGGAAACCACAACTGCGCCGCTCCCGGCGGCGTGACCGATGACGATTGGACCGGATTCCAGCTCGGTGTTCAGAACATGGACGGCACCGGTGATCTCTGTCCGGTCTGGGGAGATTGCAAACTCCAGGAACTGGCGTTTCAGTATCAGGTCCGCGGAAGCCGTTTCACACCCAATCCGGGTAAATACCCGACGGAGTTGAAGAACCCTTTGATCGTGAGGGATTTTTCCCGGTGTATCCTCTGCGGTCGTTGTGTTCAGGCCTGTAATGAGGTCCAGGTCAATCGGGCCATCAGCTACGGCTACCGGGGCTATGACAGCAAAATCGTCGCCGCCGAAGACAAAGCCCTTATCGACTCCGAATGCGTATTCTGCGGTGAGTGCATCCAGGCTTGCCCCGTGGGCGCCCTGGTGGAAAAAAAATCCCGGTATGTCTGGCGTCCCTGGAAAGCGAAAAAGATCCGCACCACCTGCCCCTACTGTGGCGTAGGGTGCCAGCAATGGCTTCATGTCCAGGACGGCAAGATCGTCAAGGTGACGGGAGTCGAGGATGGGGCGCCCAACAAGGGCCGCCTCTGCGTCAAGGGACGGTTCGGATACGATTTCATCTACTCGGAAGAACGGCTCAAAACCCCGCTCATCCGGGATGAAAAAGGGGATTTCAGGGCTGCCTCCTGGGACGAGGCACTGAACCTGGTAGCCGACAAATTCAAGCAGATCATTGCCGAGAGCGGGCCGGATGCACTGGCCGGCGTAAGCTGTGCCCGGAGCATCAATGAAGATTCCTATCAGATGCAAAAACTTTTTCGCGCAGTGTTCAAGACCAATAACATTGATCACTGCGCCCGTACCTGACACGCACCCACTGTCGCCGGTCTGGCGGCAACATTCGGGTCGGGTGCCATGACCAATTCTTTCGACGAATTTTCACGGGCTAAAATGTTCCTGGTTGTCGGTTCCAACATGACCGAGGCTCATCCCGTTGCCGCAACATTTCTGAAGAATGCCGTCATGAACGGAGCAAAACTCATCCTGGTGGATCCCCGGCGGCACAAGCTGGCGGATTTCGCCGATCTGCACCTGCCGATTCGAGTCGGAAGCGACATCGCCTTTACCAACAGTCTGATGCAGGTGCTCATTGAAGAGGATCTCTACGACAAATCATTCGTAAACTCATGCACGGTCGATTTCGATCTGCTCAAGGAGACGGTGGCGAAATATCCGCCGGAAAAGGCGGCGGACATCTGCGGCATTCCCGCGGAAAAGATCCGGGAAACCGCCCGCATTCTGGCATCGGTCAAGCCGCTCATGCTCTGCTACACCCTGGGCATCACCGAACATACCTGCGGAAGAAACAATGTCGTCACCATGGCGAATCTCCAGATGCTCCTCGGCAATATGGGCATGGAGTGCGGCGGCGTGAATCCCCTTCGGGGTCAGAACAACGTCCAGGGCGCCTGCGACATGGGGGCATTGCCCAACGTCTTTCCAGGATATCGGAAGGTGACTGACGCCGAGGCCCGAAAAAAGGTCGCCGAGGCCTGGGGGGTTGCAAATCTGCCGGAGAATAACGGCCTCATGATCCCCCAGATGATGGAGGGACTTGTCGATGGCAGGATCCGCGGATTTTATATCTTCGGAGAAAATCTGGCCAACACCGAGCCCGATATCCGGAAGGTAGAACACGAACTGGCCTCCGCCGAATTCCTGGTGTGCCAGGACATCTTCCCCACCGAGACCACCCGTTTTGCACACGTCGTCCTGCCGGCGGCGGCATGGAGCGAAAACGACGGAACCTTCACCAACAGTGAACGCCGGGTCAGCCGGGTTCGGACGGCCAGCGAACCCCCGGGTCAGGCCAGGCCCAACTGGTGGATTTTCCGGGAGATCGCCCGGCGCATGGGCCATCACTGGGAATCGAACAGTGCCCAAGAGATCTGGGACAACGAGGTGTCGGTAATCGCGCCCCAACTCTGCGGTATCAAATACGCCCGCCTCGAAGGAGACGGGCTCCAGTGGCCTTGCCCGGATGAAGCACATCCCGGAACCTGCTTTCTCCACCGGGACGGCCAGTTCACGTGCGGTCTGGGTATTTTCACGCCGGCAGACTGGACACCGCCCGCCGAGGTGCCGGATTCGGAGTATCCGCTGGTGTTAAGCACCGGCAGAAGGCTCAGTCACTACCACACCCGCACGCAGACTGGGCGGTGCGAGGGCCTCAACGACATCCTGGGCGAGGAAAGCGCCGACATCTCCCTTTCAGATGCCCGGGCCCTGGGCATCGAAAATGGAGAAATGGTCAAGGTCAGCTCCCGCCGTGGCGAAATAGCGGTTCGGGCCAGGGTGACCCAGGAGGTGCCGGCAGGCATGGTCTGGATGGCCTTCCATTTCCGGGAGGCCTGTGCCAATTGGCTGACCAATCCGGCTTTCGATCCCTTCACCCTGACAGCCGAATACAAGGCCTGCGCCGTCCGGATCGACCGGCTATAGGGACATAGCGGAAAATGATTTTGTCGGACCGCCTGTCTTTTGGAGCGGCCGACGCGTTGCATCCACCGATGCAGACCTTGAATCGCATCGGTGGATATGCTTTTATGGCCTTTGGATTGGAGAGTTTCAATTGATGTTCGGAAAGAGCAAGGAGATAATGTTGACAAGTGTTCTTCGCCGGTTCGATCATTCCCGTTCCTCCGGGTTTCCTGGCCCTGCCGTTCCCTCTTGACGCCAACAACTTGTCACTTGGATCAATATAGACGAAAAGATGCCGTATAAACGAAAAGATGCCGTAAATCTGTATGGTTTTCTCAGATCTCACAGCACGTTTAATTTTAACCAGCTGAAAAACAGGAGTATAATGAGATCAAAACTTTTTTCCTTTCATCGATGGCATTTCCGCTCTGGTTGTGCTATTCGAGGCGTATTAGGTATCGTATTGTTCATGTGATGCGTCTTTTTCCTTGTAATGTTGGCGAAGGGGAGGCTCGATAATCATGGCTGAAGATGTACGCTGGGTCAAAACTCACTGCGCAAGAATGGATCATGGCGGCTGTGCCCTGCTGGTGGGTGTCAGGGGAAACAAAATCGTCGAAGTCAAGGGAAATCCTGAAGGGTACTTGAATAAGGGGTTTACTTGCCATAAAGGGAGGGTCTCCCCGGACCGCCTCAACCATCCGGATCGTCTTCGCCATCCGCTCAAACGAGCAGGAAAACGCGGCGAGGGCAAATGGCAGCGGATTTCCTGGGATCAAGCGCTGGACGAAACGGCTGAAAATCTGCTCAAGATTAAGGAAAAATACGGATCCCGGGCGGTGGGATTTGGTGTCGGAATGCCCAAGGGGTTAGAGCACTTTGTGCAGATTCGCTTGGCCAATCTTTACGGCTCCCCCAATGTCATTGCTTCTCAGGATGTCTGCCATGCTCCTCGGGAAATAACGGGGGTCCACACCTGTGGCTTTTACCCGGTAGCCGATCTGCATAACCCAACGAATTTGATTGTCATGTGGGCCAGCAACGTCACCGATACCAACGAAGAAGGGCAGATCAGCAGCCTTACCTTAAATCAAATCAAGAACGGTGCGAAACTGATCGTTGTCGACCCACGAAGGACTTATCTTGCTGAAAGAGCCGACCTTTGGCTGCAGCTCAGGCCGGGAACGGCGCAGGCTCTGGCATTGGGATTCTTGAACGTCATTATCGAAGAATCGCTTTATGATAAAGAATTTGTTGAAAAATATACCTATGGCTTTGAAGATCTGGCCAAGCATGTAAAGAGTTATAATCCCGAAAAGGTTTCAGATATCACCTGGGTACCGGCCGACTTGATCCGTCAGGCGGCGCGCATGTACGCTGAGGCCAGGCCGGCCGCCCTGCAGTGGGGAAATGCCATCGAGCATGACGTCAACGCCTTCGATGCAACTCGCTCCCTGGTATGCCTCATGGCGGTGTGCGGATACCTCGAAATACCCGGGGGAAATATTCATGCTCACGAGCCAAAAATCATGGGACTAGGCGAATTCGTGCGAGCCGACTTGATTCCCGACAAGCGCAAGGAAATGATCAGCGCTCATCACCGAGTCATTCCGCGTCTGATGACCATTCCGCCAGCCTTTTTTCGGAAAGCGGTTCTCGAAGGCGTTCCCTATCCTGTTAAGGGCTACTACGGCATGTGCACCAATCCATTAGTTGCCTGGGCTGACAGTGCGACCACCTATGAGGCATTCATGAGTCTCGATTTTGTAGCTGTGGCAGAAATCTTCATGACACCCACCGCATCCCTGGCTGATATCGTCTTTCCCATCGCCCACCAGTACGAAATAAACGATATTGGCCATTATGGCATCGGTCACGGCCTGATCTTGGCCCGACCTAAGATAGTGGATCCTCCGGAAGAATGCTGGCCCGACATGAAGATTATAAACGAGTTGGGCAAGCGGATCTCACCACCCGAGCTCTGGCACAACGATTTCGAAGAATTTCTGGAAGATCTGCTCAGACCTTCGGGACTCACCTATCGTGAATTCGTAGAAAAAGGGTATCTAAAGGGGCCCGATCAGTTCAAGTTCTACGAAGAAAAAGGGTTCCGCACCCCTACAGGGAAAGTGGAGCTGAAGCTCAGCACCGCTGAAAAGTTCAAGTTGAAGCCACTCCCTGATTTCACTGGCTTGCCGGAAGAGGAAGATCCTGATTATCCTCTGGTCGTAATCAGTTCTAAAAACAAATACTTTTTACTTTCATCCTACCGCTGGGTTAAAAGACTCAGGGAAAAGAGCCCCAATCCCATCGTCGAAATCCATCCCGAAACAGCAGCGGCCCACGACATCAGCGATGGAGATGAGGTCGTCATCGAAACCAAGTATGGGGCAATCAGGCAAACAGCGCGAGTAACCGACATCATTCACCCCCGTGTAATCAGCGCCGATCTCGGTTGGTGGTTTCCGGAAGGAGATCCAGCCGAACAGTATGACTGGCGTAAATCGAATTTCAACATACTTACCTCCATCGGCAAGCTGGGAAAGGAGTTCGGAACCCCCAACTTAAAGAACCTCCCGTGTCGGATACGTAAAAAGTAGTTTATTTCCTGAACCAGGAAGAACACCAAGAGGAATTTTGAATCTGAGATTTCGCATTCAGATTTTCGGGTTTACGCCTAAAACAAGCGAGGTTATAATTTTGCTTATTCCTAAGCAAAAGGTTACAGATTCATCGAATGCCCATTGATTTTGAGCGCAGCCGTGGACGCCTGCCCCGACTTGTAGCCTGGTGTGAGTATGGTGTCTTTTCCGAAAATGTCAGAACGCCTCCCGATTGATTTGTGGTCGTCAGATATTATGTTTTGATTCAAGACGCATGACAGGTAAAGATAGTAACTGTCATGAAATCGAGTTTATCAGGAGGTTGCTATGGAATCGTCACATGCTATGGAAACATCATATCGGAAGGATAAAGCCACCATGTGCTGTGCAATGGGAAAAAAGAGAATGATGGATGCTCTCAGATCCTGTGATTACTGCACAACCAGCATCGACGAACGCAGTTCGTGCTACAAGGCGGTCGCCAAGGACAGCGGTCTTCGCACCAAAACCTGCATCATGATGTAACGACATGACATAACGCGTTGATTCAATGAAGTGTTGCCCTATGCCGGGATCAAGCAGGCTCAACCAGAGGACCTGCTTGTCCCGGCTTTTTTATTTTTCCGGCCCCTTCACCCTATGAGAGCGGAATATGAGCGGGCGCTGTTTCCTGGTGAAGATAAATCAGTGCAAGGTGATATAACGGCTGTTCATGATACCGTTAATCAGCAGATAGACGCCAATGATCAGGACGGTATAGCCAAATATGAAGTAAATTACCCTGAACCAGAGGGGCGGCATCACGGCTTCTGCGTTTTCCAATTTGCCTTGTTTCCTCAACCGGTCGACCCATGCCGGTTTCTCCTCTTCCGCTTCATCAACAGAAACACTCCCCGAAAACATGGCTTCATTCATCGGAAAACTGGAAGGCCGAAGGTGGCCGATGAAAAAATGCACGATAAAAATGTAGGTGATGGCCAAAATTGCTTCGGCTCTGTGCAGGAGCGCTGTGATATTCAGGATCCAGCCGGGAAAAAATCGACTGGTCAACAAAGGCGTTGTCAGCATCAGACCGGTAATTGCCAGCAACGGCAATCCCCAATAGACCGCCCAGTAATCGAACTTTTCCCAATAAGCCCAGCGATTCAATGCCGGCCGTGAACCGATACCGAAAAGCCACTTGATTTGCTGGACAAAATCCTTCAAATCCTGAGGATTGGGTACCAATGAGTCCGGACTCAAGATGCTCTTGACCGGATTTTTCCAATCCAATCGGGTCAACAGAAGAAGGGTGTGAATCAGGAAACCGGCCAGCATCAACACACCCACCCACTTGTGGATCGAAAGTGAATTTTCATATCCGCCAAAAACAGCGTTGAGTTGCTTTCCCCACGCTGTGGCAACAGACAGGCGACCTAATCCCGTGGCAGTCTGAATAATGAACGTCAGCATCAGGAAAAGATGAAACAGGCGGTCCGATATACTGAATCGTTTAATGTGCATCGTCACCGTCATTCTTTTTCGTCCTTTTTTTCTCCAATAATTCTCTTAACCCCACCAGGAAGCTATGGGGAATAAAAAAGGCCAATGTGCCGATGAGGAGCACGAGCATGAACAAATAGGTGTAGTACAGTGCGGGAAAGTTTTTTCGGGCTTCCATTGATCCGGGGTCGGGTTGATGAACAATATAGGAAGCAAAAGAAACGCTGGAACCCTCATGACATTTGGCGCATACGTAGGCATGTCTGCGTATGGGATTCATGGGCGAGAAATAGTGTTCGATACCGGCTATGGGTTCTCCGCCATGGCATTGACGACAGGTAAGGTTGGCCCTTGTCGTGTGGATATCATGGGTTTCTTTAATATGACAGTCTTCACAGCGCAGGTTGGTGTAAAATTTGATGCCTTGGTGAGAATCGGCCAGGCGATTGCGCATTCGCACCCTGGCGGCAACAGGGCTGTAAGGAAAAATACCTCGCCTGACGCCGGGGATTTCAACAAAAGGGCGCCGGCGGCGAGGCAGAGCCTCGTATTCTTCATAGTAGCCGGTGCTGGCTTCACGCTCCTTATAGCGCCGGATGGCGGATGCAACCTCTTCCGCGGCTCCGGCTACGCCGCTGATAGACATTACACCCACCAGGGTTAACGCCCCCGCAGCTATGAGCAGACTTCGGATACGAATAATGTCGGTCATCGGTCACTCCTGCAGGACTGTTTCGAAGTGTTTTATTCGACAAAATCGATGGTCTGGCCAATCGGCTTCGGCAGGCGCGCCAGTTTCTCCCAATCCTCCTGGAGATCTTTCAGATCATCCTTTTTGTGCTTGTGACAGGCTTGACATGAATTCGGTATGACCGGATTTTTCATCGTATCCGAAGGCAGCAGCGCCTTGAACACATGGCTGTGAATATCACCGGATTCCGCGCTCTTGGCAATTCTGGGCATGTGGCAGCCCAAACAGTTGGCAAACGAATGGATGGCGTGCCCCAGGTTGTTGTTTACCATTTCGTGGCACAGGAAGCATTGTTTGGAGCCTGCAGCCATGGTTTGAGACCGGGTAGGCGCAATACCCAATTGATGCACATAGTGACATGAAGTACAGGTCACTCCTTCGGCGGCGTGCCGCGAATTGGACCAGTCGATGAATTGCTGGTGATGGCCTTTGGAAAACTCGTTGGCGTAAAGATGATGGTCATCGCCGGCTGCGAATGATGTCGATACGAAATAGGCTTCCAGTGCTTTTCCGGGCGCGTAGCCGACCGGCCAGCCGGCGCCTTTGACCTGCGTGGAGCTGCCACGGTTGTGGCAGGATCCGCAGATTTGCACCGCTATTCCCAGGTTCAGTTTGGCCGGGTTGACGATGGTCTCCCGCTTTTCAAATACCGCTGTTTTGGGCAGGGCCGCGTGCCAGGAGCCCTTACCATGACAGGCCTCGCATGAAGTGCCGGCTTCCTCGAACGTCTGTTTCTCCAAATCGGCACCGGTAGCATGACACCCTCCGCATTTAAGCAGCCAGGGGCGTTTATCCCAGTCCTGTTCATGGTAGTTCACCCAGCGATGGGTATCGGCATTGTATTGAATCGGGGCGATATAAAGAACACCTTCTTTCTTGACCAGGTAGCGCTGTTTCCACTGGCTGCCGATGGTGTAAAGAATTTCTTCTTTTTTTGGAACGTAAATTTCGGCGGACGGCACCTTGAGTTTGTCCTCCAACCTGGCCAGGTCTTCCCGTATTCGCTTTTCATTTATGGGTACAATGATGGCATCCTTGTTTTCCTGGGCATCCTGAAGCATGCGGCTGTGCAGGGTCATCTTCCAGGAGTCGTAGTGCTCCAGGTGGCACTGCTTGCAGGTGTCCGAACCAACGAAGGATTTCGGCTGCTTCAGAATAACATCCATATTCACCGGTTGTTCGGGGGAACAAGCCGCCAGCGTGAAACCGGCGAGCATAATGACCATTGTCCTGAACCGTAGACTGCGCATATGCCCTCCTTCGTCTGAAAAAGCCGACACAATATAATTTTATATCTCAACTTTCGACGTTCATGACGGTGAACGGATAGAGGCTGAAGGGGCGTAAATGCTCCGTTCATTACAGACGCACCTCCTCAGCCTATAGCCTTTGGTCTCAAAGGTCCGGACGGTATGAACCCAAGCGAGTCTCCGGAACGCCCGGAGCAAGCTTTAGCGGCACTTGAACGAAAACGCGCAGGGCGTGGGCCGTACCCTGCCGGCAACCGGCCGATGAAAGTTGAGTTTATATCTTAAAATTGCTGAAAGCATCAGTCTCAAACGGACTGAAAAAGACGGCAGTCGGATCGCTGAATATCAGTGTTGTTTTAACGCTGTGATGTCGACTTATGCAGGAAGAAGAAAAGAGCGTAAAGGGCGTTCAAGATTCAAGTTAAATTATTTCATATGTTATTATTATATCAAAAAAACTTACAATAATATATAGGTATAATTACTCAATTATCTGGGGATAACCTCTATTTTGATATGAGTACTTATACTCACGTTTGATTTTTGTCGGCAGAAAACAACTCCCGCAGCCGCCCGTGCATCAAACCCCTCGGGCGATTTTGTGTTTTTACGAAAACCAAACCGCTCATGTAGAGTGGATTGGCTGGTGTTTCAATGAAAACCAGGCGTATTTCCGGCCGCAACATTCCGGCATGATGATCGGGAGCGCTCGGCCTCAAGGGGGCACGGTCGCCTCCCGATGTCGATCCTGTGTGCGGGGGCCCGCCGTCGGCACCGACGGCGGGCCGGTGAAGGAAGGATCCGTATCGATCAGTCGCCCTTCACGCCCTTGGCGATGCGGTCGCCGATCTCCTTGTCGATGTTGCGCCAGTATTCGAAGGCACGCGCCAGCACGGGCTCCGATACGCCGTTCTTGAGATGTCCGACGACGTTTGCCACCAGACGGTCGCGCTGTGCATCGTCCATCACCTTGCGTACCAGGGTGCCGGGCTGTCCAGAGTCGTCGTCGTCCTTGCGCTTGGTGTAGGCGGCGCGGATGAACTTGCCGTCGGCGCTCCAGACGGCTGTCTCGGGATAGCGTTCGGCGTCGGCCCTGGGACCGCCCTTTGAATTGGGGGCGTAGACCGGGTCGGAGACGTTGTCGATCCGCATGGCACCACCCTTGCTGTAACTGTGCACAGGGCTTTTCGGGCGGTTGACCGGGATCTGCTTGTAGTTGGGGCCCAGGCGTGCCCGGTGGGCGTCGGCGTAGGACACCAGGCGAGCGAGGAGCATCTTGTCCGGGCTTGGACCGATACCCGGCACCAGGTTGTTCGGCTCGAAGGCCGCCTGCTCGATCTCGGTGTGAAAATCGTCGGGGTTGCGGTTCAGGGTCAGGCGGCCCACTTCGTGCAGGGGGTAGTCGGCGTGGGGCCAGACCTTGGTCAGGTCAAAGGGGTTGAACCGATAGGTCTCGGCCTCCTTGAAGGGCATGATTTGGACTTTCAGGGTCCAGCTGGGGTAATCCCCCCGCTTGACGGCATTGAACAGGTCCCGGCGGTGGTAGTCGGCATCCTGGCCGGCGATCCGGTCGGCCTCTTCCTGGGTGAGGTATTCGATGCCCTGGTCGGTTTTGAAATGGTATTTCACCCAGAAGCGCTCGCCCTTGGCGTTGATCCACATGTAGGTGTGGCTGGTGTAGCCGTTCATGTGTCGATAGCTTTTAGGGACGCCGCGATCGCTCATCAGGATGGTGACCTGATGGGCCGTCTCGGGGGACAGGGTCCAGAAATCCCACTGCATGTCGTGGTCGCGAAGGCCGCTGTCCGCCCGGCGCTTCTGGGAGTGGATAAAATGCTGGAACTTCATGGGGTCGCGTACGAAAAACACAGGGGTGTTGTTTCCTACCATGTCGTAGTTGCCCTCGGTGGTGTAGAACTTGAGGGCAAAACCGCGCACGTCGCGCCAGGTGTCGGGACTGCCGCTTTCGCCGGCCACCGTGGAGAACCGGGCCAGCACGTCGGTCTTCGTGCCGGGCTGGAACACCGCCGCCTTGGTGTAGGCGCTGACGTCCTGCGTCACCTCGAAGTAGCCGAAGGCCCCGGAGCCCTTTGCATGGGGCTGGCGGTCCGGAATCATCTCCCGGTTGAAGTTGGCCATCTGCTCGATCAGATAATGGTCATGCAGCAGGATGGGGCCGTCTGGTCCCACGGTGAGCGAGAATTCGTCGCTGGCCACGGGTATCCCGGCGTCGGTGGTCGTAAATTTGCGGTCGTCATTTGTCATGGCGTTGCCTCCTTTGTTTTGGGGTCAGCTTTTCTCTGCATTTGCAATCACCGCACACACCGAAAAAATCAAGGCGATGACTCCGTATTTCGAATCCTGTGTCGTCTGCAATTCTCGTGGTGATATCCTCGAGCGGCCCCAGGTCCAGATCGATCACCTTTTTGCACCGGGTGCAAATGACGTGGGGGTGGGGAAAGGGTTTGCCGCCTTCGTACCGTTTGCTCCCGCCGGGAATGGATATCTCGAGAATCTCATTGATTTTTTTGAGAAGATTCACCGTCTTGTAAATGGTGGCGATGCTGGTCGTGGGAAACTTTCGCTTGACGATCTCATGGACCTCTTTGACGGAGGGATGCCCTTCGCCGGCCGCCAGAACCTCCAGAACGGCCATCCGTTGCGGCGTGAGCCGGAACTCCAGCGCTCTCAGCTTCGAGACCATCTCTTCCATGCGACGCAGGCTGTTTTCGGAATTGGAATGCGTGTTCATCGCTTATTAAAAAGAATACATCTTAAATGAGAATCATTATCTATAAAGCTACAGGACGTACTGATGTTTGTCAAGCGGAATTCATTATTATCTCTTTTCGAGAAGGTCGATTTAGGGATAACGTCATGAGCATACCCTCACCAAAAGACAGTGTTAAACCTTCGGTAATTTGCCGGCAGCATACCCCTTAAATATCCCAGCACATCGCTGCCGGATATACTTTGTGTCAGCCATGCGCTGGGTTGATAATCTTTATGTGTGACTTAGGTGATATTCGGGCCATCCATGCTTACGCTCGACAAAGATCCCGCAAATATGTACTATGCACAAAACGGGAGGTCATGTGTCCCCGCAATCCGGCAGGAGCATGCCGTCCCACAAATCAGCAAAGGAGAGAATCATGGGATTTTTCAGCAAGATCCTCACGAAACTCGGCATCGGCAGCGCGGCTGCCGCCCAGACGCCTGACGCCGCACCCGCGGACGCAACACCGGCTGCACCGCCGACGTCCGGTTCGGTCGCAGTCGTCGATGTCGTCGCGCAACTGGAACAGCGCGCGGCAGCGAACCCGCAAAAGCTGAACTGGCGAACCTCGATTGTCGATCTGCTGAAGCTCCTCGATATCGACAGCAGCTTCGCAGCGCGCAAGGAACTGGCCGCGGAGTTGGGTTGCCCGGCCGATTTGATGGGGGATTCGGCGAAAATGAATATGTGGCTGCACAAGACCGTGCTCGCGCGTATCGCCGAAAACGGCGGTAATGTACCGGCAGAGCTGCTGGACTGATCCCCTAAGCCCATGACGTCGCCACACAACAAAGGGAGAATATATATGGAAATCAATGATGTTATAGCCCAGATGGGAGGAATGCAATCCATTGCCCGGGAGCTGGGCGTTAGCGAAAGTGACGCGAAGAATGCATCAACAGCGCTTCTCCCGGCGATTCTTGGTGGTATGAAGAAGCAGGCCCAGGCCCAGCCGTCCGGACTCGACGGGTTGGGCGGCCTGCTGGGGCAGCTGGGGGGAAGCGATTTGCTCGACCAGGTGCTGGCCCCGCAGGCGACCGATCTGAGTAGCGGCAACAATGTTCTAAGCCAGATATTCGGTTCCAAGGATGTGAGCCGTGCGGTCGCCCGGAATGCGGCCTCGCAAACGGGTCTGGAGCCATCCCTGCTGAAGAAGATGTTGCCCATGCTGGCGATGCTGGTAGCCGGTTACATGGCCAAACAGGGCAGTCATGCCGGTCCAGGGCAACAGGCAGCGCCGCAGTCCGGTGGCCTGGGCGGCCTGTTGGGTGGACTTCTGGGTGGCGGCAGCGGCCGGGGTCTTGCTTCCATGCTCGACCTGGACGGCGACGGTAATCCGCTCGATGATATCCTGCGCATGGTCGACCAGTTCAAGCGATAGCGGGCAGTGCCCTATCACCGTAGATTTTGAATGACCAGCCGCCCTGGACGGGGTTTTGTCCACGGGCGGCGTGTCATGCCTGGGCGTCTGTTAAGGACTGAATCATGGACATGTGGAAATTCTACGACATCACTCACCGCGAACACGTGGTGTGCAATCCTGTGAGCGAGGAGAAACTGGCGCGTCTCGTGGCGCTCCTGCGCCTTCCGACCGGCGCACAGGTGGTTGACATTGCGTGCGGGAAGGGCGAGTTTCTGATTCGCCTGGCCGAAGCCTATGGTGTTCGTGGTGCAGGGATCGACATTTCTCCTTTCTTTATTGCCGAAGCAGAGAGAAGAATTGAGATGCGGGCATCGGGCGCGGGCATCACTTTCACTCAGATGAATGGTTCGGATTTCAAGCCGGACGAGCCGGAAGACCTCGATCTGGCATCCTGTATCGGTGCGAGCTGGGTTTTCGGGGGGCACGCCAATACCCTCGAAGCCCTGAACGGCATGGTGAAACCCGGCGGCTGGGTAATCGTGGGAGAGCCATACTGGCGGCGGGAGCCATCCAGGGACTACCTGGAGGCATCCGGGATCGTGAAAGAGGACTTCGGGAGCCACTTCTCCAATGTGGAAGCCGGAGAGCGGCGAGGATTGGATCTCGTCCACGCCATTGTGAGCAGTAACGACGACTGGGACAGGTACGAAGGCCTCCAATGGTACGCGACGGCCGAGTACGCTCGCACCCATCCGGATGATCCGGACCTGGCGACGGTGGTTGAGCGCGTGGAGAAGACTAAGGCAACATACCTGCGTTGGGGGCGCGACACGCTGGGTTGGGCCATCTACATGTTCAGGCGGCGCACTTGCCGGCTCCCGAGCAGCACGTCACTGGATTGATCGGAAATTTCATTGCGGTAGAATTCATATTCACCGGATCAGCAAAATCGAGCCCGCTACGGGAGAGACCTTGAGCCTGGATTTGCTAGAAGCCATCTCAAAAAAAAGTTGCACATAGTATAACAAATACCTAGACATTAATTCCTGATTATGTAATAAAATCAGGATGGAACTGACACTCGAACAATGGAACCGGATAGAGCCCATAATACTTTCGGCAACGCCACCGAGAGACCCGCGTGGCCGGCGTGCACGCGATCCGCGCCAAGTCATGGACGGGATTTTCTGGATTTTAAGAACCGGCGCCCCTTGGAAGGATTTGCCTCCAAGATATCCGCCGTACCAGACGTGCCATAGGCGGTTCCAACAATGGGTGCGCCAAGGAGTCTTTGCTCGGATCACCCAAGAGCTTGCACAAGACCTGTACGAACGCGGCGGAATTGATATCCGCGAAGCCTTCATCGACGGGACCTTTGTGCCGGCAAAAAAAGGGGTCTTGCTGTCGGCAAGACAAAGCGTGGCAAGGGCACCAAGATCATGGCAATCGCAGACGCTGCTGGTCTTCCTGTCGCCGCTCACGTGGAAGGCGCTTCGCCCCATGAAGTAACGCTGGTGGAGGCAACCATCGACAGCTGTTTCACCCAGCATGCGCCGGACAGGCTCATTGGGGATAAAGCATACGACAGCGATGGCCTTGATCAAAAACTTCTGGATGATCGCGGGATTGAAATGATCGCGCCGCATCGCAAGAAAAGGCGCAAACAAAAAACCCAGGATGGCAGAAAGCTTCGGCGTTATCTTCGCAGATGGAAGGTCGAACGTCTTTTTGCCTGGATCCAGAATTTTAGGCGCCTTGTTGTCCGCTACGAGTACCATGCGGAAAACTTTCTTGGAATGGTACATCTTGGTTGTGCGAAAATCCTACTCAGGTTTTTTTGAGATGGCTTCTAGTCATGTCTCCGTGATACCGCTCATCCACCACTTCAATCTTTTTGGACGCTGAGCGCTGCTTCAAGAAAGCAAGCCCTCCAACAGAGAAAGGAGGCCACAGACTCCATGCCGGCCTTACTCTTCACGGGAAGGATCAGTCTCATCGGTCATTCTCCTTTCTCGGGTAAATGACCGATGCTACCTCATCCGGCTCCGTTTTTCATGCACAATTGCCGAAAGAGCACAAGAAAGTGAGAGAAGCGACAGTATGTTTTGCAAAAAAACTGGATCGCAAGATTTATCAACATTAGGGCATGGAAGCCCTCTGATAAAGGATGAGAAATATGGACGCTCACGAGAAACTGATGAAGTCCGTCAGGATAGGGATGCAAATGATGCGTTATCTTCGCCTCAAGTCTCGGCATTCCATAACCGTTGAATGTACGGCGAAGATTGCCAAACACCGCGCTATTTCCCCTATTCGGAGAATCACGCAGATGCGGACCAAAAACTGTTTCAGATTAGCCCTGGTTTTCCTGGTGATTGTATGGGCGGGAAGTCTCTACGCTCAGGATCGGGGAAACCATCCCATGGCACCGGAGGTGGCTTTCGGTACAGGCGCCTATATGGAACCGTTTGGCGTACCTGTGACGCCAGGTATTTACCTCACAAACTTCATACTCCTGTACGTTTCGAATCCCGACATCGCGGCCAAAATGCCCGCATACAGGGCCAAGATTCCTCAAGAGGTCTACACGTGCCTTGTTGAGAATCCCGAGGGCTGCCCTTATGTCGATATGCAACAATATTTTGACGAGCAGGCCCTCCAGATTGGAGGCAGTCGAAACAAGAACACTTTCTGGCCAGACTCTTGCCTGATCGACCCGAAATGGGAAGCCCTGGTGCCGCCTGAATACCGACAGCCTAGCCAGATTAGCCAGCCATTGGGGAGGAAGAAAGCGGATCGACTCGCACGGCGCTTAGGCATCGATCAAGAAATGATTTTGACAGAGGAACAATATAAATGCATGATCGGGATAGAACCACCTCGTCCAGATGATGAAGCCCGACAAATAATCAATGTTTGCTTACAAAATCTTACCAACTCAAAGGGTAGTGCGGATATTCCCCTTTCAAGTTACGGACTTTCTCTTAATAAAGAAGGGAATGTCCGAAGCAATTGCGCACCTGGGGCGCCCTGTCTCGAATTCAACCAACTGATCTTATGACCTTTGGAAAGAATTGCTTGGGAGTGCGATTTCTGGGATAAGTTCCAGACCTGGAATGACCCGGAACAAACACCGCTTGTCGAACTTGCTGAGGAGGGCGTGGGGTGCCAGGATAATTCGGGTGATCCGTGCATCGTCGAAACCACCAACCCGGGCAATAGCGACGAATAGCACGTGTCCCTTCGGCAAGCGTGCCCAAGCCAAAAAAATTCGAGCTGAGGCTGGCGCCCGATTGTTCACATGGCTTTCAGAGCGTTCGGAAATTTTATCCTTTAATCACGCAGACAAGGCCGTGACCTGCCAAACTGGATCCCGGTCTGGCTTGTAACCGTTGATCAGAACAGTTTTCCCGTCAAAAGCAATCTGATTGTCCTTGTCCTTTTTGCTGATCGTTTTTGTGTCGATCAAAAAGATTCCTTTGGTGCAGATGACGATATGATCGATGTTGAATGAATCCGGCACAATATCGTGCAGAACTGTGTAGCCTTTCTCTCTAAGGCCTTCAAGGTATTGGCCTACGGCTTTTTCCCCGTCCCTGGCCATCCTGAGTCGCTTTATTTTTCTTCTCAGGGTGATCCATTTATAAGCGAAAATGATTAAAAAGATGAGTGCGAATATTGTTGTCCCTCATCGACTGATTGGCTTTGGGTTGTACCAGCGATACCAATCATAAATGGCTACAAGAATCATAAAAAGGGCGCACGATATGTACGGAACCAGAGAGGTGGCCCCCATCCTTAGGACAGGTTGGCGGCAAAGTTAAGGTGGATCGCCTTCATGGTTAAGCCGCCAGAGAGAGTGCCGGACCGGCGTAGCCCGGCCGGGGTTTTTGCCAATATGCCTCATCCGGTGTTTTGTCGTCCAGGCTGGAGTGAGGCCGCCGGGTGTTGTAAAGATCGATCCAGCGTTTGAGACCTTGCCGGACTTCGTTGCCGGTCTCGAAAGCGTGCAGGTAAATGCACTCGTACTTCAGGGAGCGCCAGAGCCGTTCAATCATGACATTGTCCATCCATCGCCCTTTGCCGTCCATGGAGATGCGAATGCCAGTATCTTTGAGCACCGTGGTGAAGGCATCGCTGGTGAACTGGCTGCCCTGATCGGTGTTGAAGATCTCGGGTGTGCCGTAACGGTGCAGCGCCTCTTCAAGAGCCGCCACGCAGAAGTCGGCATCCATGGTGTTGGATAACCGCCAGGACAAGACCTTGCGACTGGCCCAGTCCATGATCGCCACCAGATAGAGAAAGCCGCGCCGCACCGGAATATAGCTGATATCGGCGCACCAGACCTGATTGGGCCGGTCAATTCTCAAGTCGCGCAGCAGATAGGGATAGATCTTGTGCTGCGGATGCGGTTTCGAGGTGTTCGGCTTCTGGTAAATGGCCGACAGCCCCATCAACTGCATCAAACGCCCGATCCGTTTGCGGTTGACGGCATGTCCCTCCCGGCGCAGGTGTCGCGTCATCTGCCGGGCACCATACCAGGGCGTTTCGAGGTACTGCTTGTCGATCAGGCGCATCAGTTCCAGGTTCTGTGAACTCTCGCCGACCGGCTGGTAGTAATACGCCGACCGCTGAATGCACAGTAGCTGGCACTGCCGGGCGATGCTGAGTTGGCCATGGTCCGGCTCAACCAGTTGTTTCCTTCGGGCGGGACTCAGCGACAACGCTCGAAGGCTTTGGCCAAAAAATCGCGCTCAACGGTCAGTTCTCCAATTTTGGCATGCAGGTCCTTGATCTGGACCTCTTCTGCCTTGCCTTTGCGCTCGTTGGCTCCGGAAAAGCCTGTTGCCATATTATCGATGGCCTGCCGTTTCCAGTTGGTGATCATGTTGGGGTGCAGCTCGTAACGACTGGCCAGTTCGCTGATGCTCTGGTCACCGCGGATAGCCTCCAAGGCAACTTTGGCTTTGAACTCGGCTGAAAAACGTCTCCGTCGGGTATTGCTCACGGGTATTCCTCCTTCGTCAGTGTGTGGCAATCCACCTTAACACACTGTCCGAAAATGGGGGACCACCTCTCAGATCCTCGGAAATTAGATTATGGATCTGGTCATCCAGTGATTGCTTAGGGTTTCGAAGGGGCTTGGCCTTGAGTGGTGAGTGTTTTTTGTCTTGTCCATCTCATTATTGAGCATTGATATATATTACATCCCACTATGGCTTGCGTCTTCCGTTCACCCGATTTCACGACACGGCATTCTGATTCGATATCTCAGGATATAGAAGGATCGCTATATACAATATTCATTATTCCAGGGGATAGGAAAACCTTTGGCCTTCCCGCCAGGGTGCTTGGTGCCAATATGCCACATTTAATTAAGATATCAACATCAGCTTTTGCGGTTGGGTATGTTATGCCAAGGATCGACGAAACATTCGGGACTGTTATGGCTGGAGACTCAAATAATTTATCTATTACCTTGTTTAGTCTTATGTTTCCTCCACATGTGGACACTCTAAGCAAATATTTATCTCGCAATGCCACCAGTTTATCGAATCTAATTATCGCATCCTTAGCCTGATCAAGAGTGGCTCTAAGACAGAAAGTGATCCATTTATCCCAGTCGCCTTTTGAGCTAACATTAAATAGCCCATCGATGTACTCGTCCTTATATCTATCAAAAAATGCACTAAGGTATAGCCATGGACTTTTTAACCTGCAGCATTTATAGATCATTAACGATAATAATAGACGTCCGACCCTGCCATTTCCATCGAGGAATGGATGTATAGTTTCGAATTGATAATGAACCATAAAACAAAAAATTAGTGGATCAATTTCAATATCCTGGTTTATAAATTTCTCTAAATCATAGAGGCAATCCAGTGCCTCACGCGGCGGTGGAGGGATGAATCTCCTATCTGATCCAATATGAACTTGAGTACGTCTAAAATTTCCAGGGTCTCTTTGGTACCCTCGTACACCGGTTAGCAGTTCTTTATGAAGTTCTCTTATGAGTCGTAGGGAGACAGGTATCTCGCTAATGAGCTTTTGCCCCAATCTTAGCGCCTTGTTGTAATTATAAACTTCTTTCCACGCATTGATTCGGTCATGCGGTGACTTCGGTTCTTTGGGGTCAATCTCGAAGAGAAGCAACTGTTCTGGAGTTGCATACGTTCCTTCGAGGCTCGAAGACTTTAATGCCTCCCGTTGCTGAAGCGGTTTTAACAGTAATTCGTAGTTCGGCATGTGCCTTCCTACGCCATCAAGTCTGGCCAATTCTTCACGCGCCTCTGCTAAAAGGGGCCACAGACCGCTTGGGATTTTCCAACTGGTAGGTAAAGGATCTGGGATGAAGGCCCAGTCCGAGCTATCCAACAGTCTGATTTTATATAGTTTCCCTAATGACTTTTCAGAAAATAGAGATTTGTCCATTGCGAGCAACCAATCAAAATAATTTTCCTAAATTTTAACTATCCTCATCGAATTAAAATTTTACTGCATAAATTTAAATTTAGCAAGGTGAATTAAAGAGGACCCATGGCCCTCGGACTGCTTACCTGACTGCTCGTTCCTTTTCTGATAAGATCCTCGCCCATCCCCCACACATCCGATCCCGCGCCCTCACCCCTGAAAATGCCTGTTTTGATCAGCTCGGCTTGCCTCCACCAGGAACTTGTTCTGGCTGATCAGCCGAGCCGCCGATACGTGACCCTTCAGTATGGTTGAGGCGGAGGGGAGGGGGAGTGAGGTTATTTCCTATCCTGATGGGCAAAATTTTCTGAAAAGTTTTCACGATTCTCATCTAAAATTACAGCCCGTTGCCCCATCGGTACTGCCAGACAATCCCGGCCAAATCGTAATCATTCCCAATAGAGGTGTGTATTCCGGTGCTGGCGAAAAACTTGATCGAGTTGTTTTGGTTCACAGGCAACGATAGTGTGGCCCCCACTCGCGAATTCTGCTGCAAATCATCGTTCTGCTGACCATCCACCGTCGTACGCCCGCCGTAATCGTAAGTACCGCTCAATGCAGCCCAAATGCCGGGGCCAAAGCTGTATGTAACGTGTATTTGGGCGGTGTAAACGGGGTCTTGTTCCAACTCCTTGCCGCCGAAGAAGTCGTCATTTTCACTGAAAAAGAACACACCGGTGGAAAGCTCTGCCACAAGATCACCCCACGCCTTGGATATCCCGATATCCGGCTTGACAAACCACCGGTTATTGCCCAGGTTCACCAGTTTATCATCATCATACTGTCCGAGGGGCGCGGATACCTGAATACTTGCCCCAATGATTAAATCCTGCCGGTAGTTGGCAAATTCCTGCAGAGACAGCGCGGGGGCACCATAAAAATTGACTGAGAAACGTAAGCGCGGGTCGGTTAACCCTGCAACATCGCGTTCTCGCGGTTGATCCGCAACCATCGCGCTTCCTGACAGATCGGCATAAGGCACGATCACATCGATCTTCCCTGATTTGCCCCATACGTTCAATGCCCGGGCATAAGCCAGGACGCCATAATGAATCTTCAGTTCAGCCCCCTCGATCGGCGATGAAGCTGCGGTTGACAAACCACCGTCCGAATAAGAATAGCCCGCAAGCAGAAAATTGATCCCGACAGGCGTATTCATGTAGGATCTGGGCTCGATCTCTCCGGCATGTGCTTGCGCTGTCACAAAAAAAAATGCAAGAACAACCGTCACAATAGCTGAACGTTCGATTTCATCCAGATAAACTCGCAGGATGGCGATCGTTCTTCCGATAAGAGAAAAGGACCCATCACGTCTCTTCAAATTCAAATTCAGCATCTCACATTCTCGTCTCAACTTTCGAGGTTAGCCAAACTTTGCAGTGTAGTTGTTTAACATGCCGAAATAGATCATAAAAAAATTTGAAGCGCCCATTCCTTTGATATATAGTGAATCTGCGAAAAAACAATATAATATCAAGAGGAAAGGGCTCAAATGGAACATAACAGGATTGGCTCCGAAGCTCAAGATAGTATTCATGTCAGCAGCAAAATTCGTAACTTTTTTGATCATTTCCGAATCGGCACGTTACTGCACCAGTGTGGGGTTCGAAAACGCCACGGATACAGTGTTCGTTCTTTGATAGTAGCGATATTTGCACTCCCGTTTTTCGTCAAAAATTTCTTCCGGGACATTGTGACCAACGAACAGGCCATCGTCGGCAAGGATGCCGCTTACGACCTGCTCAAGGGTTGCACATAGAATTGGCGCCGATTGCATCTGATGCTCGCCGTACGAATTTACGGTAATTTCAGCCGACTGACCGATAAAAATTATTCGCTTCGGAAATCGACGCCATTGAGCCCTTCACTGAGCAGGTGGACCTCAACCCTCAATATGAGGATGTTCCGAGTTTTGAGGAAACCCCGACCTTCGAGGATGTCACCGTCTCGGCAAAGGAGATTCAGCCCTTTGGTGAGAATCCCCCGACAGTCACGCCACCGCCAAAGGATTTCGATAAGCCCTCGGGCAGGCCGGTTCTTGACCGAAGCCTTCTGAAGCCCGTGAACATCCCCTAGGACCCGCCGGGGATCGACACGGCCCAGATCCTCGCCAAGATCAAGGAAATGATCGACACGCCGGGCATTACCGAGGAGCTTCCCTCGTATCAACCCGTCAACTTCGCGGATATCAGTACGGGCCTGAACCCGGGGAACGCCCTCGATGCCTACCAGGAAAGGCTGTTTTCCTATTCGGAACCCTTATCCGACACGGCGCTTACCGAGCACCTCCTGGCCGACATCATCCTCAGCCTGCAATCCGGTGGACGGGGCCTCCCCGAGGGGGCCGAGGACGCCCTCTTCCTCCGCGCAAAGGACCGGCTTGCGGATGAGTATGAGGACACCTTTAATAAGGAGGACGCCCGGCTTGCAACCCAGGGGTGGATCATCCCCACCGGGGCGCATGTCGCAGCCCTGGCCGATATCACCGCCCGGAGGAACCGGGCCTTGGAGCAGGTATCCCACGAGGCCATGATCGAGAACGCCCGGCTGGTCCTCCAGGACCGGAACAACGCGAGGGATATCGCCGTCAGGTTCGAGGGCGTGTACCGGGAGTACCTTTCCGGCTACTATGCCAGGGCGCTTGAGGCCGAAGCGGAAACGGACGCGGCCTATCGGGTCCTTGACGGATTCAAGGCCTCCGTGGAAGCCTACAAGGCCCATGCCGAGGCCGTGGAAAGCCAGAACCGGGTGCAGACCTCCATTGCCGAGATCGGTATCAAGAAGAACGAAGCCAGCCTCATGGCGTTCCGGGGCATGGTCGACGCCTTTTCGGCCAGGTTACAGGCCATTGGAGAGAAGAACCGAACCGAGGGGACCCGGATCGGAGCAGAGGCCCAGGTATTCGGGGCTAGGGCTTCGGCTCATGCGGAGATTCAATCCGCCATGGCGTCTGCTCAGAAAAGCCGGGTGGAAGCCCTGCAGTCGGTGGCACAGTACACCTCGACGCTATCCGCGGGCCTCTATGCGGCGATCAATGTCGGGGCCAGTGTCAGCAATGGGCTAAATGTTTCCAGATCCACGGACCATTCCTATCGGGTTTCCCTGTCCAACTCCCTGTCAGAAAGCCTGGGAGGGGATTCTTAGGCTTTATCCGAGGAACAATGCTCGATGTACGGGGAGGGGGAGGGTATGCGATAGGGGTATAAGGGGGGTGGATTGGCGGTCGGTGTCGTGCTCGCTACACGCACCGGCCGCGCTTCCTTGTTGTAGAATTGTTGTAGACCAAAAAATAACTGCTTGATTTTATATAAAAAATACAGGGTTAGCGAGTTCGAGTCTCGTCGCTCCCGCCACAATTAAATCAGGGACTGACAATCAATTGTGAGTCCCTGATTTTTTATTTGGAAAAGCCGTATTTGTGTCAAAATTTCACTAAAACGAATTTTTACGAATACATTAAAACGGCTATCCGATGGCACACAACGTGCGATAATGCTCGTCAATACGGCAGGTATTATAGCGTTCTTCACCTTCCCGGAAGCGTCGACGCTCCAGATCGCTGGATACAATCAAAGCGGGTATCTCCGTTGATGTGCCGTCTTCTTTAATGGCTGCGAAAATGAAATAAGCTGTCAGCGCTTCCCATTGCTTATCTCTTTTCACGTCTTCCGCAGTTACTTTAACCCGGATCTCCATGGTCGATCGGCTGGCGAAGGTGAGTTTGGCGTCCACTTTGACATAATTGCCCACTCGGATTGGATGCAGAAAGTTAATGCCTTCCACTCGGAGTGTTACCACGTCGGTATGGGCATGCTTGAGCGCTGCAAGGCCCGCAGCTGTATCCATTATTTTGATAATCTCGCCACCGTGGGCGTAAACGCCGCTGGGCCCGGCATTGAAAGGCATGATGACCTGGGCCAGGGAGACTGCCGAATACGCCACCGTAAACCCCTCCCGATCCGTTTCAATGCAATTGATCTGCGACGACATAATGAACCTCCTTTTTGCCTCGGTTATCTGATTTTCAACCCTTTTGTTTCAGCCATGCCTATGATAAATGACTATAATCATTTAAAATTGCAAAAACAATGTGAATATCTACTTGGCGCTGATCATACTATAACCTAACCTGAGCGCTTCAAAATAAAAAAAGTCCTTCACCTGGGATCAACTTGCGGGTATGATTATTAATCATCAAAAAACAATCTTACAGCAGGCTATACCCAAAAGGTGGCGGACTTCATAAACAAAATTAGCAAAAAGGAAACGAAAATTCGAAGGAAAAAATGATCCGGCATATCGTTTTCAGAATTCAGTCCAGGATAACTCAAGCACGGTAGTCACGGTTTAGCAAACACCGATAAGCATTTTACTGTCTGCAATAGGGTTGTGTTGTATTTTTTACCTGTGGAACAGTTCCAAACCTGATCAAATCGGCGCTATTTATTTATCTATGTATGTTCAATAGGTTAAACAAAGAAAGGGGCGTTTCATGGATCCCAGTAGCGTAAAAAAAGTTGGTGTTATCGGCCTCGGGAAAATGGGAGCGGATTGGGTTGCGAATTTTTTGGAGGCCGGTTTTGATGTTGTCGGTTTTGATGTCAGTGCCGAAATGTTCGAAAAATCCAAAAAACAGGTGGCCGACGACTTAAATTGGTTAAAAAAAAAGAAGCATGTCGACGATGCGGGTTTTGATGCAGAGGCTTGTTTGGCGAAATACAAAATCGTCGAAAGCGAAGACGCGTTTATTGCTGAACTACAATCGTGTCAGATTTTTCTCGAGGCAATTTTTGAAGACATCACACTCAAATGCGACATGCTTCAAAATCTTACCCCAAAAATGCCTGATGGGATCGTACTGTGGAGCAACACGAGTTCTCTGAGCGTGCTCACCATGGCCGAGGCCTGCGGCAAACCCGACATGTTTCTCGGAACCCACGGAATGAATCCAGTGCATCAGATGCCGGCGGTCGAAGTAATCAAACACAAAAAGGTGTCCGAAGAAGCCCTTCAATTTACCGTTGATGTTTTAAAATTTATGGGCAAAAAGCCTTTTGTAGCCACTGATGTGAGCGGTTTCTGGGTCAACAAGCACCTGATCCCCTTCATGTTTGAGGCCTACCGTGCCCTTGAACGCGGTGAAGTGACCGTCGCGGATGGAGATTGGGGGCTTAAAGGCAGCCTGGGCCATCCACAAGGGGTTTTCAAGCTTTCTGATTTTATTGGCATGGACACCATGTATCGGGTCGGCATGTCCATGTATCTGGCCACGCAGGATCCCCGCCTTTACCCACCGCTTATCGTTATGCGAATGATTGCCAGAAATGAACTGGGTGTAAAAACCGGAAAAGGGTTTTATGAATGGGACGGATTTAACATTGTCAAGGAAAGAGATTTTTCCGACCTCGTCATCAAAGATGCCAATAAGATCATCATGATTAAGGAATAATTGAAAAGTGCTTGAAAATTTTTATGTGACATCTGATAAAAAACGCAATTTCTGTCTTTTGAATCCTCAAAAATAGTGCCGTGCATCATCGGCCCGCCGCCGGATTGGCCGATGCACGGCATTTTCATCGGAACGGGCCTTTTTTGAGGGTATCGACATAGGTAAAGTTACCTATGTTAAAATAGGTGTGATGCCTATTTAATTTGATCCATAATACCTATTTTCAAAATAAAATTTTTATTTTATTAACATAAGGGGAAAAATGTGTAAATCACCTCGTCTTCACATGAAACCCGATTGATGCCACCTCTAGTCTTTCTCCGCCGAGGGTAATGGATGATAATAGATCTCCGCTTGCTGACAGATAGCACCGCTGTAAAGATAATCGCCATGTGTGTTGATGAAGAAATAGACTCGAAACCCTGTTTGAGCGTCGCACTTAACCCATAAAAAGATAAGGAGGAGATTCATGGAAAGTCGTATAAGAAATTATGTCATGTCTTGTGTGGTAGCCATTTTAACCTCGCTGCTAATTTTGGCGAATCCAGCGTTATCATTATCAGAGGATGAATCATGTATCCACTGCGGTATGAAGAAATCAATGTTTGGACATTCCTGGGTCATCATTGAACATGGTGATGGCACGGTGGAAGGCGTGTGCTCGATCCACTGTGCCGCCATAGATATGGCGTTGCATACAGATAAAACGGTCAAAAATATTACTGTGGGAGATTACAATACAAAAAAACAGATTGATGCGGAAACGGCTTATTGGGTAATCGGCGGAGACAAAATGGGTGTGATGACATCGAGGGCTAAGTGGGCCTTTGAAACCCAAGGGGCTGCCGACGAATTCATGAAGGCACATGGCGGAAAATCGGCGACCTATGATGAGGTAATGAAAGCGGCTTTTGAAGACATGTATCAAGACACGCTTATGATTCAGAAGAAAAGACAAATGAAAAAGATGAAAAATTAACGCATATTTTTAAGGACTTCCGCCCCAGATCCTGGTAAACATATCAATCGAAGTTCATGGATAGCATCCGCATCAACAGGCCAATGTCATTCATTCTCGAATTGACGGAAGAGAGCTTTGGAAACGACTGCCAATCACCACCGTAAAACCGTATTCGTTTCCATTCGGGGCATTTACCTGTTGGCCGCGGTAGTTATGGTCATCCTTTCGGGCTTGGTGATGTACGGCTTTCACATGGGGGGCCGGCTGCAGCGTGTCGATGCCCCCCTCATCATCGCGCTTCATGAAATCCAGCTCGAAGCGACCAACTCGAGGCTCTGGATTGAAAACATCCTGAACCGTCAAACCGAAAACCGTGTTGAAGGCATATGGAAATATCTGGATCAGACGGTATGGTATTTTGAGCGCTTGTGCGTCACGCGGGGAAAAAGCGGCGATCCGATCCTTACCCATCCGGCATCAGCGCTGGATGAACAGTTGGCGACGCTGAATATCAGGCTGACCCAGTACAAAACGTCCACCCGACAAATGATTTCGGCCCACCGTAACGGCTTGGACACCACCGTCTTGGCGCTCGAAAACCGGGAAAATTTCAACGCCTTGATGGCCTATCTCCATGATATGGAGAAATCCCTCAACACTATCGCCGGGCAAAACGAACACAAATATTCCATAGCCCATACCGGCGCTGTCGGCATCCTGGTCGTATTGATGTCCATCCTGGCAATGGTCATCAAAAGGATCGAACATCAACGGACGGAACATCTCCGGACCCTTGAAGAAAGTAACCAGCGGCTCAATATCGAAATAGGAGAGCGGGAAAAAGCCCAAAAAGCACTCAAGGCCAGCGAAGCCTTATTCCGTAACGTTTTTCGCACCAGCCCAGAGGCCATCGTCATCAGCCGCCTCTCGGACGGTCTCATCCTGGATGTCAACGAGGGGTTCAAGGTGCTCACCGGTCATTCAAAGTCGGCAGTCATTGGAAAAACCGCAGAAGAAATTAATTTATGGAAGGCGTCTCGGAATCGAAAAGCATTCGTCGAAAACCTCAACCGATACGGTTCAGTCCGCAATCTGGCGACTCAATTCATCACCCGAGACGGCAGCGTCAAATCGGTTCTGCTCTCCTCGAAAATCGTGCCCCTACAAAACGAACCTAATATTCTGACGGTAGCGCGGGATATTACGGAAATCAAGGCGGCCGAAGCCCGCCTCAAAAAAAGCGAGGAAAAATTCAGATCCTTTTTTGAGGCGGCCGCTGATTTGATACATTTGTTCGATGGACAAGGCCGCATTCTCATGACCAATCCGGCGGCCCTCGAACGGTTACAGTACAATGCGGATCAAATGATCGGCAGAATGCTTTCGGATTTCATGACGGTTCGCTCCGCCGAAGACTTCCGACGCCATTTCCATTCTCTTCTGAGCCATGGATTTCATCGCGGAGAGTATGAGCTGATGACCAGCAGCGGGGCCGTTGTCAATGTTGACACCTCGGCATCCGTGATTCGCGGCGATAACGGGGAGCCTCTGCATATCATCAGCTTCCAGAAGGATATTACTGAACGCAAACTCGCTGAACGCAAATTGGAAGCCTCCCACAGGTTTTTGCTTATCGCCAATCGCCATTCGAAGATGACGCCGGTACTGGACGCGTTCATGAAGGAGATTAAAAACCTTACCCGTTGTCAGGCGGTAGCCGTGCGGATTCTGAATGACAATGGCAGCGCTCCCTATGCCGCCTCGTTCGGTTTTGAACCTGAAGTCTGCGTTCTGGAAAAAGCCGACTCCGAGGGTCCATTCGGCGCTTCAGGGAATCTCGGCATATGCCGGCATATGCTTAACGGCAAGCTGTTTTCGGCGTTACCCTGCTTCACAGAACACGGCTCCTTCCACAGCAACCATACCAGCCAATTCTGGGGCTCGATCGCCAATTATGAAAAAGATATAACAAAAAATGTCTGCAGTCAGGTCGGTTTTGAATCCCTGGCCCTCATCCCCATTCGATTGGGAGAGGCAACCATCGGCCTGATCCATGTGGCGGACCGACAAAAAAACAAAATTTTCCCATCCATCGTTGAAATTCTCGAAAGCGCGGCCATGCAACTGGGATCCGCCATCCAGCGGATCCGCGCAGAAGAGGCCCTGGAAGCCGCCTATGACGAACTGGAAAGAACCGTCCAGGCGCGGACAGAGGAGCTCCGGAAAACCAATTTACACCTCCAGGAGGAGATCGAGGAACACCGAAAAACCGAACAGTCTCTGCTCCAATATCAGACCCAGCTGAGAACCCTGTCGGCCGAACTGTTAAAGGCCGGAGAGCGAGAGCGCCGAAGAATTGCCGCTGAAATCCACGACCGTATCGGCCAGACTCTGGCCATCACCAAGATTCAGCTGGGTGCGCTCAGGGCCTGCCTCTCCGACAAGAAGATCCTGATGAGCGTTGACGCCGTAAGAGACCTTGTCTCCCAGACGATCAAGGATACCCGTTCCCTGACCTTCGAACTGAGTCCCCCGGTGCTCTACGAGCTGGGGTTGATGGCCGCATTGCAGTGGCTGGCGGAGACGCTCCAAAAACAGAGCGGTCTCATAGTTCAATTGAAGCACAACAACGGTGATGAAACACGGATCAACAACACTATTCGGGAATTGCTGTTCAGGACGATCAGGGAACTTCTTCTCAACGTGGTCAAACATGCCCAGGCCCGCCAGGCGATTGTTTCCATATACATTTTGCCAAATCATGTGACGGTCGTCGTCCGAGACGACGGGGTGGGGTTCTCGCCGGACACCCTTAACGCCGAAGACACGACATCACGGGGCTTCGGACTTTTCAGCATCCAGGAGCAACTCAATCACCACGGCGGTCGGTCGACCATTGACACCTTGCAGGGAGCGGGAACGCAAATCACCATCGAATTGCCGTTGACCGGAAACGGTGTGTCCCGGAGTGCAAAGGATTAGATCATGCCCCTGAAAATTCTGATTGTCGACGATCATAAGATCGTCCGCGATGGTCTGAGACATCTTCTCGAAGATCAGGCGGCGTACGAGGTGGTCGGTGAAGCGGAAAACGGACGCAAAGCCCTTCAGTTGGCCAGAAAACACCACCCTGACCTGGTGATCATGGATATCAGCATGCCCGACCTGAACGGTATCGACGCCACCCACCAGATGATCGCTGAAAATAGCGGCGTCAAGGTCATCGCCCTCTCCATGCATTCCGACAAGCAGTACGTGGACCAGATGCTGAAAGCCGGTGTCAGCGGTTATCTGCTCAAGGACTGCGCCTTCGAGGAGCTCGAGAGGGCGCTCAGGGTCATCGCCGGGGGCGGCGTCTACCTGAGTCCGGATATCGCCGGCCTTGTGGTTCAGGATTATGTGGGCCAGCTTCACGAAAAAGCTCCCGAGCCTTCGGTTACCATGACCATCCGGGAACGGGAGGTGCTGCAGTTGATTGCCGAGGGGCATTCCACCAAGGCCGTCGCCGATGCGTTAAGCATCAGCGTCAAGACCGTTGAAACCCACCGCAAGAACATCATGGAGAAGATGAACGCCCGGAGTATTGCGGAACTCACCAAAATCGCGCTCCGGGAGGGTCTCACGACCCTGTAAAGTCCAAGAATATTTTTTGACCCAAAGGCATCCATTTCCCGATCCGTCAATCGGCGAGCATTTATGGATCATCAAAACCAGGATTTTCATAGACCAAAATCAGGCGCCACCCGATTGTAATACACAAAAACCCCCACTAGATTATAATCATGTTAATCTCGGTTTATGATTCAATCGGCTGACGGCGATGTTCCGGGCGGTAGGCCGCAAAACACAACTGGAAGATGGCATGACAATTCGGATTCTTCTGACCATTGACGACCACATTGCATGGGAAAACCTGCGCCAACTCATTCAACAGCATCCTGGTCTGGCGCTTGTTGCCGAAGCCGCCGACATCCCTTCGGCTCAGGAATTGACCCGAAGACTTCGGCCCGATGTCGTCGTCATGGATATTCACAGGCCGCTGCCGGAAATTATTCGCACCGCAAAGGAGATGATTCGCCAAGTCCCCGGCGTCAAGGTCATCACCATATCCATGCAAAGCGATCGGCTCTATGTGGAAAGGAGCTTCATTTCGGGCATCTCCGGCTATCTCATGAAAGAGAGTTCCTACGAGGAGCTGATTCCGGCCATTCGCCAGGTCGTGGCCGGAAAAACCTACCTGAGCCCCGAAATTCAAATGCACGGCCTGTGATATGCATGACGGTTTGGAAGATATGGGAACCTATCGGCCGCCATGCTGATCCTATCAGCCGAAGTCGCCAAATTCAGGGGGCCGACCCTGGCCCCCTGAACATTGAGCTCTTTTGAAAGGTCAAATGTCCATTATGAAACCCCAGAATCCCATCCCAAAAAAGATATGGATACCGCTGGTGGCCACGATCGTACTGGCGATAAGTCTGACAATCGGATATGAGCCGAAGCCGCAGGGAACCACCGGGCCGAACATCCGCGACGATGCCCTCGGTGCATCCGAGAACTGGTTCTCGGATTTTGTCCAGCCGCCTCCCACCGGACATGATCATGATGACGTGATCGGTATTGCTACTGCGGATGTGCCAAAAACGATTTTCATCTGTCCCATGAACTGCGTGCAGCCCATGACGAAACCAGGACAATGTCCCGTCTGCGGTATGGATCTGGTGGAGATTCCCGCACCAGATGAAACAGATGACGACCAGAAGCCTGGGATAAGCCTCTCCGATAAGGCTCTGAGCGCCGCCGAACCCCGAACGGCAAAGGTGACCCGCCAGGCCGTTTCCGCCGAAATCCGCCTCTTTGGAAAGATCGAATACGATCCCGTCGAACAATACAGGGTCACGGCCTTTGCACCGGGCATCATCGACCGCATCTATGTCAAGCGCGCAGGCCAGACCGTCAGGAGAGGAGATCCCTTGTTCGACATGCACTCATCAGAGCTTTATTTCCTGGAGGAGGAGTTGGCGGAGGTGCTGAAACTTTTTCCAGACGATGTCGACTACCGCCCGGCCCGGGGTCAGATCTACAAACGGCAGATGCGCCCCCCGCGCCGCCAGTTCCACCTGCCCAAGCCCGGTGAGGTTACACCCGAGGAAATGGCGGCCAAGAAAGCCGCTCTGCAGGAGCTGGAGCAGATCCGGCGAAAAATGATGCTCCTGGGGCTGTCCAACGCGGACGTCGACCGGGTCATCGCTCGGGGCATGCCGACGGGAATTTCGACGGTGACCACCCCGACCACCGGGGTTGTGCTCAATCAGTACGCTTTCAAAGGGTCATACGTGAACACGGGAGAAACCATATTCACCATCGCCAATCCCGAATACATTTGGGCTCGATTGGACGGGTATGCGTCGGATTTTCCCTGGATTCGAATGCGCCAGCACGCCGAAATCGAGGTGGATGCCTATCCTGGGGAGGTTTTCGAGGGAAAGGTCGTCTATATCGATCCCGAATTTGATTCGGTGACCCGCACCTTTAAAATCGGCGTTCTGTTTTCGGATCCCGAAAAGAAGTTTAGGCCCAACATGTTGGCCCGCGGCGTCATCCAATCCCAAATAGCTTCGGAAGGTACCGGCATCACTGCACGGGGACGCGACGGTCATCTCCCGCTGGTCATCCCTGAAACCGCCCCTCTCATTACCGGGAGTCGGGCCGTGGTTTACGTGGCGGATCCCCGCACCCCCGGCAAGTTCGAGGGGCGTGAAGTGGTGCTGGGTCCCCGTGCAGGCGACTTTTACATCGTCAAATCCGGACTTGCGGAGGGCGAGACCGTGGTCGTCAACGGCGCCTTCAAGATCGACAGCGCTGTTCAGATTCTGGCCCAGCGCAGCATGATGGACCACGGCGGAAGCAGCCTCGATACCGCGTCCCCTTCGGTGCTGATCGAGGCGCCCTCCCCTGCCAGCCACGCCGAAGATGACGCCTCACGACACAGCCAAGGCTTCCGGCATCAATTGTATCGCGGCTTGAAAAAACACGATCCGGCCGACAGATAACGCATTGAATTGAAGATTCCTCTCCCGGTTAGGATACAACGATGAGGCGATGGTGATGATAACATGAGCAGCGACGATCCCATTTCGGCCAATGACACCGCCTCCCCGGTGGAACGCATCATCGGATTTTGCTTACGGAACCGGTTGATCGTATTCCTGACCGCCGTCGTCTTCATCGGATGGGGACTGGTGGTGGCGCCTTTTGACTGGCGTCTGGGCGGCATTCACCGCGATCCCGTTCCGGTGGATGCCATACCGGACATCGGTGAGAACCAGCAGATCGTATTCACCGAGTGGTCGGGTCGCTCGCCGCAGGATGTGGAAGACCAGATCACCTACCCGCTTTCCACATCCCTTCTGGGTGTTCCCGGCGTCAAAACCATCCGGGGATATTCCATGTTCGGTTTTTCACTGGTCTACATGATCTTTGAGGACGACATCGATTTCTACTGGTCGCGTTCACGGGTTTTGGAACGCCTCAGCAGCCTTTCGGCACGTGAACTTCCCGAAGGTGTCAAGCCGACGCTGGGACCGGACGCAACAGCGTTGGGCCAGGTCTTCTGGTATACCCTGGAGGGACGCGACACCGACGGAAAACCGGCCGGCGGCTGGGACCTTCATGAGTTGCGCTCTATCCAGGATTGGTATGTGCGCTATGCCCTCATGTCGGTGCCGGGCGTGAGCGAGGTGGCTTCCATCGGAGGCTTCGTACAGGAATATCAGGTCGATGTGGATCCCGATCGGATGCGCTACCGAGACGTCACTCTGGAAGAAATCGTCAATGCGGTGCGCCGGGCCAACGTGGACGTCGGCGCCCGCACCATTGAGGTCAACAGGGTCGAATACGTCATCCGGGGCCTGGGTTTTGTCAAATCCCTCGAGGACATTGAAAACGCCTTCATCAAACGCATGGGAGACACGCCCATCCTGGTCAGCCACGTCGCCAATGTGACGCTGGGACCGGCGTCCCGGCGCGGCGCGCTGGACAAGGGCGGATCAGAGGCCGTCGGCGGTGTCGTGGTTGTCCGATACGGTGAAAACCCCCTTGCCGCCATCCAACGGGTCAAGCAGAAGATTTCTGAAATATCCCTGGGGATGCCCAGTCGAACACTTCCCGACGGGACGGTCAGCCGGCTTGCCATAGTCCCCTTTTACGACCGAACCGGGTTGATTACAGAGACCCTTGGAACACTGACGTCGACCCTCTCTCAGGAGATGCTGATCACTATCATCGTGGTCCTCGTCATGATGCGGCATTTGAGCGCCGCGTTGATCATATCGGGGATGCTCCCCATCGTTGTCCTTCTCTGCTTTATCCCCATGAAGGTCCTCGGCGTGGACGCCAACATCGTCGCGCTTTCGGGGATCGCCATCGCCGTCGGCACCATTGTGGACATGGGGATCATCATTACCGAGAACACCCTGAGACACCTTGAAGCCGCAGATCCCGGGGAAGATCGGATGGCCGTGGTGCTGCGAGCCACCCGGGACGTGGGAGGAGCGGTCGTCACGGCGGTCTCCACCACCATCGTCAGCTTTCTCCCGGTGTTCGCCATGGCGGGCGCCGAGGGAAAACTGTTCCGGCCCCTGGCCTTCACCAAGACCTTCGCCCTGGCAGCATCCGTGGGAATCGCCATTTGCCTTATCCCGCCCTTGGCCTATGCCGTCTTTATCCGTGCAAAGCACCACAGGATCCCGAAATGGATATTCCGCGAGGGCGTCATTTACATCGGGGCTGCGACGGCCATGTTTCTCAGCTGGAAAATGGGTGTTTTTATCGCTCTCGTCGGAACGCTCGATCTCATGACGCTGCGACTTCGACCCGCAGCCGCGGAATGGGTTCGTCGAGGCAATACTGCGGTCATCACCGTGGGGGCGGCCTTGCTGCTGGCGAACATCTGGCAGCCGTTAGGCATGGCTCAGGGTCTCGCAAGAAACCTCGTTTTCATCGGCACGGTCATTGGCGCGATCCTAATAACGTTTTACGCGTTCAAATGCTTCTACGATCGTATTTTGGGTTGGTGCCTTGGCCACAAAACGATCTTCCTCACCTTGCCGGCGGCATGCCTGGTGTTGGGGGGGATGGTCTGGCTGGGCTATGGGACCGTCTTTGGTTGGCTGCCCCGACTGGTGACCGAAACACCGGCATCCGAATACCTGACACGAAAATTCCCCGGTCTCGGCAAGGAGTTCATGCCGCCACTGGACGAGGGAGCCTTTCTTTACATGCCCGTTACCATGCCCCATGCCGCCATTGGAGAGGTGCTGGACATTCTTCAGCGGCAGGACCGGGCCGTCGAGGCCATCCCAGAGGTCAAAACCGCGGTGGGCAAGCTGGGACGGGTCGAGAGCCCCTTGGATCCGGCACCCGTCTCCATGATCGAGACGCTGATCGAATATCATTCGGAATTTTTAGTCGACGACAGGGGCATTCCCAGCCGGTTCAAGTTTTTCGCCGAGGACAGGGACCGCTTTCGGAGTCCCGACGGCCAACCCCTTCCGGCCGGTGACGGCGCGCCATATACTGTGCAGGGACGCTTTCTTCGGGACGCGCAACACCGGCTGATACCCGATCCAGACGGCAAGCCTTTCCGGCTCTGGCGGCCCCCCCTCGATCCAGCCATCAACCCCGACCGGGAGGCCTGGCCGGGAATTCGCCATCCGGATGACATCTGGAACGAGGTTCTCGATGCAGCGACACTGCCAGGAACAACGGTGGCACCCAGGCTTCAGCCGATCTCCGCACGCATCGTCATGCTCCAGAGCGGCATCCGAGCCGCCATGGGGGTCAAGATTTACGGCGCGGATCTCGCTACCCTCGAGGGGGTCGGCCGCCGGATCGAAAAATTTCTTCGGGAGGTGCCCACCATCGACCCCTTGTCGGTCATTGCCGACCGTATCGTCGGAAAGCCCTACCTCGAGATCGTCATAGACCGTCGCGCCGTGGCCCAATACGGCATCGACCTCCAGCGGGTTCAGGACGTCATCGAAACCGCCATCGGCGGCAAACAGATCACTACCACCGTCGAGGGTCGGGAGCGTTACCCGGTTCGCGTCCGATACATGCGGGAGCTTCGGGACCATATCGATACCATCGGGAAGGTGTTGGTTCCAGGGCCTGAAGGCGCGTGGATCCCCCTCATGGAACTCGCCGATATCCGATATGCCCCCGGCCCCCAGGTCATCAAAAGCGAGAACACGTTTGTCGTCGGGTATGTTCTGTTCGACAAAAGGCCTGGTTTCGCGGAAACCGATGTGGTGGAAGACGCCCGGGCCCACCTTCTCGACAAAATCGCGCGGGGCGAGCTTTTGCTACCCAAAGGCGTCAGCTTCAGTTTCACCGGCAATTATGAAAACCAGGTTCGGGCAGACCGCAAGCTCCGGATGGTCCTGCCGCTATCCCTTCTCATCATCTTTCTCATCCTCTATTTCCAGTTCAAGTCGGTGACCACCAGCGCCCTGGTTTTTTCGGGCGTGGCCGTCGCGTGGTCCGGTGGTTTTATCATGATATGGTTTTACGCCCAGCCCTGGTTTCTGGACGTCTCGGTCTTTGGAACCTCCTTCAGGGATATCTTTCAGATCCATCCGGTCAATCTGTCCGTGGCTATATGGGTCGGATTCCTGGCGCTCTTCGGTATCGCATCGGACGACGGCGTGGTCATGGCCACATATCTGGACCAGGCCTTTGCAAGGGCGCCGCTTAACACCGTTGAAAACATCCGAAAAGCCACCATCGACGCCAGTCTCAGACGGGTACGGCCCTGCCTGATCACGACAGCCACCACGATCATGGCCCTCATCCCGGTGCTAACGTCTACCGGACGCGGCTCGGACATCATGATACCCATGGCGATCCCCACCTTTGGCGGCATGAGCCTGGAGATCGTCACCATGCTGGTGGTGCCGGTGATCTATTGCGCCATTGAGGAACTGCGGCTCAAGCGAAACATTAAGGTTTCCGGGGTATCGGACACCATCAAAACCCCTTGACCTTTAAGTACAGCCCCTGGTAGAAAATCGAGATCCATCTTTATAGAAACCGGGGAGGACAACCACCATCCATCACCATCAAAAAGAGATCCTCATGAAAAGAACGACGCGGTTGTCATGATGATGCTGCAGTGAAATAGGAAATATCCATGAGAAAATCGACACTGTTCCTGATTTCCATCACTGTTTTAGCGGCGGGGCTCGTCCTGACGGTCGTGATCCATCCCAGGCTCGACGCAGCCTTCCACCAAAACGCGATGGAAAACAACGGGATGTTGGTCAGGCAGCTCGACATCACGGATCTTTGCCTCTTCACCGAGGTTCGGTACACGCGGCACCTGTCCCAGGCAGATCTCTTTTCGGCGTTTCAGGAAACGCCCCTGGCCTTCGAACATTACCCTTCGGGATCCATGACACGGCCGCCGGCATGGCATAACCCCATTGCAGCGGCAAAGGAGGAGCGGTGATCGAACGGCAGCGATATCTCCTGGATTTTGCCATCTCTTCCCTCACCCGAAGAAGATGGAAGAACCTCGCCCTCGCCGTAATCTACGCCGGGATGGTGTTTCTGTTCACTTCCGTAGTCCTCTTCGCCGACGCCGTTCGCAAGGAGGCCGCGGCGGTGTTGAAAGATACCCCGGACATGGTGATTCAGCGGAACATGGCCGGTCGACACGACCTGATGCCCCTGGCCTACCAAGGCCTCATAGCAGAGGTCCGGGGCGTAAGCGACGTCAAACCCCGACTGTGGGGATATTATTACCATCAGGCCGCCGCGGCGAACTATACGGTGACGGCGACACCGGAATTCGGACTCGCTGAAAACGAGGCCGCCGTCGGCAGCGGCGTGATGCGGACCTGGGGAACCCTCGGTGACAACGAGCTCTACATGCGCGCATATGACGGCACACCCGTCGTTCTCAAGATCAAGGCCGTGCTCAACGCGGAAACGGACTTGGTAGCGGCTGACCTCATTCTCATCACCGAGGCCGCCTTTCGGCGCATTTTCGGTATCCCGGCGGGGTTTGCCACGGATATGGTCGCCCGGATCCGGAACGCGAAGGAAGCCCTGACCATTGCCGAGAAGGTCTTCGTTCGCCTTCCGGACACCCGACCGGTACTCAAAACGGATATTCTGAAGACCTATGCCGCCATCTTCGACTGGCGAAGCGGCTATATCATCGTGCAGCTGTTCGGGGCCATGCTCGCCTTTTTCATTTTCGCCTGGGACAAGGCCACCGGCCTCACTGGAGAGGAGCGGGCAGAGATCGGCATCCTCAAAGCCCTGGGGTGGGACACGTCGGACATCCTGATGCTGAAATTCTGGGAGGGCATTTTCATCTCCCTGAACGCCTTTCTCGTCGGGACGGCCGCCGCGTATGTCCATGTTTTTTTTTCCCGGGCACCCCTCTTCGAACATGCGCTGAAGGGATGGTCCGTCCTCTACCCGGCGTTCAGGCTCCAACCGGAGATCGACCCGTTTCGGGCGGCGGCCGTCTTTGCGCTGACGGTGGTTCCCTATTCCATCATGACGATCATCCCCGCCTGGAAGGTCGCCGTCACGGAGCCCGATGCGGCCATGCGCAATATATGATCATCAGCGGGAGCAAAGATCCAACGCCATGATAACCTTGAAAAACGTCTCCAAAATCTTCAACGCCGGCAGGCCCAATGAATTTCACGCCCTCAAAAACGTGACTCTCACCGTCGCCCGCGAAAAAATTACCGTATTCAAAGGTCCCAGCGGATCAGGCAAGACCACCCTGCTCTCCCTCATCGGTTGCATGAGCCGCCCCTCATCGGGGCGGATCTTCGTTGACGGACGGGAAACCACCAGCCTTCCCGAAAGGTTCCTCTCCGATATCCGCCGGTCCGCTTTCGGATTCATTTTTCAGAATTACAACCTCATCAAGGGGATCACCGTCCTCGAAAACACCATGCTGCCGGCGTATCCCACGGGACGGCGGCACGCAGAGGTAAAAGCCGATGCCATGAAACTCCTCGCTCGCTTGAACATTGACGCCAAGGCCGGCCAAAAAGTGGAGCAACTCTCCGGCGGTGAACAGCAACGGACCGCCATCGCGCGGGCCCTCATCAACAACCCGGCCGTTATCATCGCCGACGAACCCACGGCCCATCTCGACATGGCCCTCTCCATGGAATTCCTGGACATCGTCTCCGGGTTGTTTCGCCAACGAAAGACCATCCTGATGGCAAGCCACGATCCCCTGGTTTTTGAAGCCGGGATCGTCGATGCGGTCGTCGAGATGCGGGATGGCAGTATTTTGGAGGAGAAACAGATCCCTTGATCCTGAACCCGGCCATCATCACGCTCATCCTGGTATCCCTACTCACCGCCCTTTTCGCGGTCTATGCATCGGCCATTGGGTATCGCATCATCCGGGCCTGGAACATCGAAAGCGGGAGCGAGAGCCAGCTGGCTCTCGAGAGGCAAACCTATCTCATCTCTTCGGTCTTGACCCACCTTTTCGCCATCGGGCTTTTTGCCATGTTTTTCTTCATCTACACCGTGGACCGGATTCACCCGCTCTTTACAGGGGCCATGTGTGCCGCCGGATCCCTCAACGTCAACCGGTACGGATATCCGGCCCTTGTCGTGAAACTCGCGGCGGCCGTGCTCTCGGGATTGTGGTTGATTCTGAACCACGCGGACAACCAATGCCCCGACTATCCGCTGATCAAGACCAAATACCGGTTCCTTTTCGCCGTGGCCGCCTTCTGTGTTTTCGACGCCTACCTCGTCACGCAATATTTTCTGAACCTGAAGGCCGACATCATCACCTCGTGCTGCGGCATCCTTTTCAACGCCGAGGCCGCCGGCATCTCCGGAAGGATGGCCGCACTCCCATCCATTCCCGCCAAAATACTCTTCTATCTGAGCGCGGCACTGACCCTCCGCTCCGGCATTCATTTCCGTATCACCGGAAGATCGGCGGGGCTCTTCTCCTGCTTCAGCGGCCTCTTCTTTTTCGTTTCCCTGGTCTCGATTATCTCCTTCATCTCCCTATACTTCTACGAGCTGCCCACCCATCACTGCCCCTTCTGTCTGCTCCAGAAGGAATACCGCTACATCGGCTATCCCCTCTACGCCGCCCTCCTCACGGCGGGCATCGCGGGCATGGGGGTGGGACTCCTCGAACGGGTGAGAGGCCCGGAATCATTGGAAACGCGGCTGCCGTCGCTTCAGCGAAGACTCTCCCTCATCGCCATGATCGCGTGCCTCATCTTCGTGATGATATCCACCTGGCCCATGCTCTTCTCCGATTTCACCCTCGAGGGATACTGAAAAATAAATATCATACCATTTTCACCCTGATGATCGAAAGGTTTTCGACATGCGAAAAACAATCCTGATACTGTTGGCAATGCTCATGCCAAACCCCGTGCTCTGTGAGAACACCACCGAGATCAAATTGAATGTTGTTCAGACCCTCCAGATGGCGCTCCGACCGATGGATATCGCCGTCGCTCTTAACGGCCGGCGGGTATTCGCGCTCACCGAGGCCGGGAGCCTGTTGATCTATTCCCCGGACGGTCGTCTCGAGGGCAGCGTCCAGCTGGGGGAAGGCACCGACCTCATCAAGGCCACGCCCCGGGACGATGTGCTGCTGGTGGGCAATTCACGAGAAAAGACCCTCAGGATTATCACCCTCGACATGATCCAGGAGATCGACACCAGCGGCCTGCCGGTAAAAGGCCCGATGGACGCCCCCTTTGAAATCGTCGTCTTCAGCGACTTCGAGTGCCCCTCCTGCGCGGAGTTGGCGACGGTCCTCGATCAATTGACCGTCGAGTATCCTGAACAGGTCAAGATTGTCTTCATGAACTATCCCCTCCGCAGCCATCGCCATTCCAGGGCGGCGGCGGCCGCCGCATTGGCCGCCGGCAGGCAAGGCCGCTTCTGGGAGTTCCACGACGCACTTTTCGACAATCACGACCAACTCAGCCCCCAGAAAATCGACGACATCGCGCAAGATCTGAAGCTGGATACGGCCCGCCTAAAGCGGGAGATGAGCCATCCCGAGGTGACGGCCGCCTTGAAACGGGACGCCTCGGAGGTTGCCCGTCTGGGCATCAGCGGAACGCCTACGGTGTTCGTCAACGGTAAAATCCTATGGGACCACTCCATGAAAAGCTTTCAGGCCCTCATCGGAAGACAGACGGCCGGACCAGAGAAGAAATAACCTATCGATATAAAACTTCACCTTTTGACGTTCATTATGGTGATTGGATAGCGGTGCCGGGAGGATACAGCCGAGCCCATTCAGCGATGAGTTTTAGTGCCGCTTAAGCGCTGCGGAGGATCAGCGGCCCGGACTGTTTGAGCGTAAGCGAGTTTCCGGTCCGCCCGCAGCAAGCTTTAGCGGCACTTGAACGAAACCGCGTGGAACAAGGGCCGTATCCTCCCGGCACCGGCCTATGAAAGCCGAAAGTTGCGTATAAAAGAGTTCAACCGCGGCGCCGGCGTTTGATCGCCGCCAGTCGAATTTGTGACCCCCTTCACCAAAAATCAGGGTAATTCACCCCAAAGCTCAGGGGATCCCTGATTTACATTTCAAAGCCGTCTCCCTATCCTCTAAGCTGTAAAACTACTCTTTGAACCCCATTCACAGACCGTCAAACCAGACGGATACGCTGGAGAGGCCGGCCACCGAAGCGCCATCGCGGGATTCTCACCGGATTTTCCATCGTGATCCAACAACAGACGGTCGCTATCAGCAAAGGAGGGAGCATGGTGAAAATGACACTATCCAGATTCATAAACCAATGGATCGTCCTTGTCCTCGCGGTGTTTGCAGGGACGATGACGGCCCTGGAAGCCAGGGCATTCACGCTGAGCGTGGTGGACGGAAAGACCGGTGACCCTATCGGTGTCGGCTACCGCTGGCTGGTGGAGGAAGACGTCACCCACCCTGTGATCCCCGGCGATCGAACAACCAACTGGGGAACAAAGTTCCACAAGAGCTACATGCCGGTGGTCGCCAAGGGAAGTTCATCGGATTCATTGCCCGGCCTTGACGCTTCCAAGCGTTACTATGTATCGGTGCTGCCGGATTCCGGCTACAGCATGGGCGGCGGACAGCTCACAGGCGATGGGAGCGTGACGGTCCATGTTCAGCCCAACCCCATCCCCACGGCCCAGATCTCGGTCTTTATCTTTCACGACAACAACCCCATCAACAACGCGCCCGACTTGCCGGAGGAAACCCCGGGAACGGGTCCCGGCCAGACCGACATGAGCGGCTTCACGGTCAAGTTGGAGGACGCGGGCGGCCGCTACGGGATTTCAGCGGGCGAGGCACTGCAGGACGCCTTCGGGAACCCGATCGGAACCACTTACAATCCAGACGGTTCGGTACTCAATATGGGCGAGGGGTTTCTGACCACCGGCCCCGACGGCGAGGTCGTTTTCCAGAACATGGCCCCCGGCAAGTATGGGGTTATTGCCATACCGCCCGCGGGCCAGGGCTGGCAGCAGACCTCCACCATCGAGGGCAAGAAGGTGATCGACGCCTGGGTCAAGGCCAACGAACCGATCTTCTTCGCCGAGTTCGGCCCGCCGGGCTGGCATGCCTTCATTGGTTTCACCAAGGAGTTCAACAGCATTCCACCGCCCACCGGCGGCACGGCAGCCACCATTGAAGGTACGGTGGTCAACAACCACCTGTCGCGACCCCCGGATACGGCTTTCTACGACGGCGCCATACCCCCGCACACCACGCCCTGGGTGGGCCTCAACGCCAATGGGGGTCTCGGACCGGCCATCTACGTGAAACGGACCAGCGACGGCGCCTTTTCCATCCCCAACGTGCCGCCGGGCGACTACCAACTGGCGGTCTTCGACGACAATATGGACCTGATCTTCAACTTTCTCGGCGTGACGGTCAATCCCAGCGGTTCGTGCGATACACCCAGCGGCTCATGCAACCTGGGCCACGTGCCGACCTTCGACTGGTTCGCCAAGCTCTGGACCGGCGTGTTCGACGATGCCGACCAGGACGGTATGTGGGACCCCGGTGAAAAAGGCATCCCCGAGATCCCGGTCAACATCCGCTGGCGCGACGGCACCCTCTACCAGTCGTTTCCGACGGACAGCGAGGGATTGGCCCCCTTTGACGAGGTCTTCCCCTTCTTCAGCTGGCTCACGGCCGAAGTGGATTTCGCCCGTCTCAAGGCCACCGGCGCCACCATCGTTCCGGATGCCGGCGGAGACATCATTCCGACCGATCCATGGTCCTTTGACGGGCAGCTCAATCCCCAGCCGCAACCGGAAAACGGCGGCCTCCCTTACCGCGTGGAGACCGGCCCGGTCCTGACCCAGGCCTTCCAGGCCTTTCTGGGACAGACCAACGTCATCCAGTTCGGCAAGACCACCTATGAATCGGGTGAAAACGGCGGCATCTCCGGTATCGTGTACTACGCCGTCACCCGCGCCGAGGACGACCCCTGGCTTGGCGCTGCCGAGGTCTGGGAGCCGGGCATCCCGGACGTGACCGTCAATCTGTATGCGGTGACGGGATTGGATCCCGACGGCACCCCCATCACAGGGGCGCTGCTCGATTCCACCACGACCGACAACTGGGACGCCAGCCAGCCCACCAACTGCCCGGGCGACAACGCCCTGCCGGGCGTGGTGGGCTCCAATGACTGCTTCGACGGCATGCGCAACTGGAACCAGGTGCGCCCCGGCATCTTCGACGGCGGCTATGCTTTTGGACCAACCTATGACCTCGCGGATTTTCCCGACGGTTTCCCGGCGTGGATCGTTCCCGATCCGGCCGATCCGGCCATCGGCTACATCGCCCCCGGCCGGTACGTTGTGGAGGTGATTCCGCCGTCAGGCTACGAAATAGTCAAGTCCCAGGACCGCAACGTCGACTTCGGTGATGAGTTCGTTCCACAGCCGGAGCTCCTGCCGCCGGAATGCGTCAACTGGGCCGACGTGGACGAGGATTTGGAGCCGGGCTATACGGTTCCGCCGCAGCTGTCGCTCTTCCCCGGCGTGGATGCACCGCTGGCCGGGCAACAACTGCCGTTGTGCGACCGCAAGCTGGTGGCTCTGGGCGGCAATGACAATGCCGCGGCCGACTTCTTCCTGTTCACCGAGGTCCCCATCGCGGCCCACATCGTCGGTTTTATCCTGGACGACACGGGCAACGAGTTCGACCCCAACTCACCCCAGTTCGGCGAGAAATACGCACCGCCCTGGATCCCGGTGGGCATCTACGACTGGACCGGCCGCCTGATCGGCGAGACCGTCTCCGACGAGTACGGCCGTTACAACGCGCTGGTGCCCTCCACCTATACGATGAACCTGCCCATGCCGAGCGGCGCCTCACCCAACATGCTGACCACCTGCATGAACGATCCCAACGGCCCGCGATACGGCAGCGAGCACAACCCGCTGTACAGCACCTTCTGTTACACCTTCCAGTACATGCCGGGAACGACGACTTACCTCGACACCCCAGTGGTGCCCGTGGCGGCCTTTGCCGGGCCGGACCAGTTCCCGGTGGACTGCGAGCTGCCCGATGGGACGCCCAAGATCTTTTCGGTGACCGATTCGACGGTCAGGGACTCAGGCAGCGGGCCTTATCTGGCGTCACCTGGAACCCTGTACATCCATTCCATGGGGGCCCAGTTGGTGCCCAACCCGGAATATGATGGGACCAACGCTAAAATGGTCAACCGCGATTTCGGTTTCGGAACCGGTGGCAGCGTGACCATCGACGGCATTGAACAAACCGTGACCGATTGGGCGGATGATGTCATCGCAGTGGCGGTTGCCAACAGCGGCCAACTGGTTGTCCATCGGAACAACGGTCTGTCCACGGTCAACGGGGTCACCGTTACCCTGGCCCAGGATCTGCGCAATGGATCCAAAAGGATTGCAGTCACTTCAGGCAGCACCATCCAGGCGGCCATCGACACGGCCGGCACCAACGACCTGATCCTGGTGCCGCCGGGAACCTATGATGAGTTCGTAATCATGTACAAGCCGGTCCAGCTCCAGGGCTGGGGTGCCGGGTCGACCATCATCAACGCGGTGAAGGGGACTGCGGCCGACCGGCTTCAAACCTGGCGTAACCGGGTGGAGCAGCTGGTCACCAGCAACACCATCAGCCTGCTGCCGGGACAGGAAGCGCTCTTCGGCGGCATCGAGCCGGTGACGTTCTTCACGGAGGAGGGCGCCGGGGTGCTGGTTGCGGCTAGAAGCGGCGGCAACACCCGCTTCGATCTCAACCGCAATCAGAATGCCCGCATCGATGGGTTCACCATCCGGGGCGCCGACCAGGGCGGAGGCATCGTGGCCAGCGGTTACGTTGACTACCTCAACGTCAGCAACAACGTGATCCGAAACAACAGCGGCCTTTTCAGCGGCGGCTTCAGAAGCGGCCACCCGACGCTGGACAACGCCCTGGTCGATTCGGACAACGACAACATCCGCGTTCACCATAACATGATCACCCAGAACGGCGGCATGAACGGCGCCGGCGGCGGTGTCTCGCTCTGCACCGGCTCGGACAACTACCAGGTCACCGACAACTTCATCTGCGGCAACTTCGCCTTGAGCGACGGCGGCGGTATCGGCCACCTGGGATTGAGTGAGAACGGCCGCATCGCCAACAACGACATCCTGTTCAACGAGTCCTTCAACCAGGGTCTCACCGTCCACGGCGGCGGCATTCTGATCGCCGGCGGCGGACCCGCGGCCAGACAGCTGACCCCGGGGTCGGGATCGGTGGTGATCGAAGGCAACCGCGTTCTCGGCAACCTGGCCGGTGCCGGTGACGGCGGCGGCATCGCCCTGGTGCGCGTCAACGGCCAGGATGTGGACGGCAACCGCAACCAGTACGACAGCTGGTACGGCATTAACATGTTCGACAACATCATCGCCAACAACGTGTCGGCCCTGGCCGGCGGCGGCATCGCGCTGCGCGACGTCGTCAAGGCCAACATCGTCCACAACACCGTGGCGCATAACGATTCCACGGCTACGGCGGGCAATGCGTTTTCACCCGGATTTCCGAACCAGAGCAACCCCCAGCCGGCCGGGATCGTTTCCCACGCCCACAGCACCGAGCTCAACGCCGCGGTGAGTCGGGCAGGCAACCGGGTGCCTCCCGACCTGAAGACGATCTTTGCCAACCCGCGCCTGGCGGACAGCATCATCTGGCAGAACCGGTCTTTCTACTTTTCCGGTGATCCAGGTGCCGATCCGCCTCTATATACACTGTTGCCGGATCCGAATTCGCCGGACTACCGGGATATAGCGGTCATCGGAGCGGCCGGCTCCCTCAGCCCTCAATATTCAGTGTTGACGAGCCTGACCGGGTTCGACGGCGTCGACTACACCGGCAACGGCAACACCGCTGGGGATCCGATGCTTGCAGATGCCTATTTCAACGGATCCAGGAATCCAACCATAAGCCTGCCCGAGCCCCTGTTTGCGGCGCCGGCCTTCGACGAGGGCGGCAACTTCATCCAGGTCCGCTTCGGGCCGCTGACCCTGGAAGACAAGGCGGCACGGGACACCCTGTACCACCTCACAACCGGATCGTCCGCAATCAATGCGGGCACCAGCCTCAGTACTGAGTTTCCACCCCTGTCCGACGACTTCGACGGGGATGTGCGGGTCGCTCCGGTAGACATCGGCGCGGATGAATACGCCGCGCCGCCGGCACCCTGAACAGAAACCATCCCCGCCGGACGCATTTTCCGGCGGGGATCCCCACAATGAAAGGAGTCCACCATGAGCAAGACACGATGCATCATTCTGATGCTGATGGTTCTGTTGCCGGCGGTCGCCGGGCCGACCTGGGCGGCCGTCTCGTTCCAGTGCCCCAACAATTACGTACCGCGGGGGAACAGAACCCCCTTCGACGCGTTCAACGACATCAACGGCGACGGCATTCTGCGGGCCGATGCGGGCGAAATCCAGAACCCCGTCAGCCCCAACCAGGTCTGCATGCACCTGACCGGCGGGGATGGGTTCGGCGTTATGGCAGACGGGGTGACCCAGTATCTATTCAGCTTTTCCAACGTCACCGGCGTTCCCGACAACCAGGTCATGGCCGAGGGGGCCCTGGCCGCCGAATGGCCGGCCCCCAACATCGAGCTGAAGGAGGGGGACGAGTTCTATCTGACCCTCAGCAACGTGGGGATGCAAATCCGTCCGGATCTGTTCGACCCCCACACGGTCCACTACCATGGCTTTCCCCAGTCCTCCAATATCTATGACGGTCTCCCGGAATCGGGCATCGCCATCAATATGGGTGCCAGCCTGACCTACTATTACAACAACGTGGAGCCCGGCACCTACATGTATCACTGTCACGTCGAGGCTACCGAGCATATGCAGATGGGCATGCTGGGAAACCTCTACGTCCGGCCGGCCCAGGATGGTACGGCCCATACCTTCCAGGGACGCACCTACTCGCAGTTTGCCTACAACGACGGGGACGGCTCGACAGGCTATAATGTGGTCATGCCGATCCAGCTCGGCGGCTTCGACAGGCAGTTCCACGATGCCAGTTTGAATATCCAGCCGCTGCCTTTTGCGACCATGTGGGACGACTATCCCATGATCAACGGCAGGGGTTATCCGGACACCGTAAATACGGCCGACCTGCCCCCCTCCCCGGAGAATCCCGGCAAGGTATCCCAGAAAATGCACTCGCTCATTACAGCTACCGTCGGCCAACGGGTTCTGCTGCGCATCTCCAACCTGAACGTCACCCGTTTTCACACCCTTGCGAGCACCATTCCGATGCAGGTGGTGGCCAAGGACGCACGGTTGCTGAGAAGCGCCGATGGTCAGAACCTCTACTACACCACCAACTCGATAACCCTCGGGGGCGGTGAAAGCTACGATGTGATCCTGGATACATTGGGGTTATCCGCGGGAACCACCTACTTCCTTTACACCACCAACCTGAATCTCCTCAGCAACGATACCCAGGATTACGGCGGCATGATGACCGAAATCCGTATTCAATAAAGGAGGCGCGCCATGCAAGAAAAAATGTTCATTAAAAACCGCCTGGTTTTCCTACTGGCCGCTGCGCTCCTCCTGGTGATCACCCCAGGAGCCCATGCCGGTCACACCGGAATCGACGGCATCACGGGACAAACCACCTTCAATTTCACGGCCAAGGCAGACTACATCACCACCGCCGACGGCGGAAATCACATGATATGGGGTTTTGCCGACAACGGCAACAACGAGGGCGTCGGCGGCAGGGCCCAATACCCGGCCCCGACCATCATCGTCAACCAGGGCCAGACCATCACCGTTAACCTCACCAACACCCTCAGCGAACCCGTCTCCATTATTTTTCCCGGCCAGACCGGCGTGACGGCAGGCGGCGACGCTCAGGGACCGTTAACCTGGGAAGCCGATCCCGGCGGCGGCACGGCAAGCTATTCCTTCGTCGCCTCCCAGCCCGGCACCTATCTGTATCACAGCGGCACCCACATGGACCTGCAGGTGGAGATGGGGCTTCTGGGGGCGCTGATCGTTCGGCCGTCCATGGGGACCAACTATGCCTACAACAGTGCCGAAACCCGCTGGGACCGCGAGTATCTCTTCCTGCTGACCGACATGGACCCCAGGATTCACCAGGAAGTGGAGTTCGGCAATATGGCCCAGGCCGAAACCTATCTCACCGAGCGGTTCGCCGTCTACTGGTTCATCAACGGCCGGGCGGCGCCGGACAACATGGCCGAACCCTACGTGCCGTGGCTGCCCACTCAGCCCTATAATACCGTTCCCCGTATGCACCCGGGCGAACGAATGCTCATGCGGGTGATCGGCGGGGGCCTCGATCTGCATCCCTTTCACCACCACGGCAACCACGCGGACATTATCGCCAGAGACGGGCGGATGCTCAGCAGGAACGGCACTGGGCCCGACCTGGCCGAATCGGTCTTCACCATCAAGTCGGTGCCCGGACAGACCGTGGACGCCATTTTTACGTGGACCGGCGAAAAGCTGGGCTGGGACATCTACGGCACGCCGGATGACGGACGGCCTTTCCATGCCTGCATTGACGCCAACGGGGACGGTTACGCCGATCCGGACAACCCGGGCAACAATCCCTACGAATACTGCCCCGATCACGGCAAGCGGTTTCCCACGATCCTGCCCGAAAAACAGGACCTGGCCTTTGGCGGCTGGTACGGCGGCAGTCCGTTTCTGGGCGGCATCGGCGCCCTACCCCCCGGAGAGGGCGGGTTGAATCCCAACGGCGGGTTCAGTTACATGTGGCATTCTCACACCGAAAAAGAGTTGACCAATTGGGACATCTTCCCCGGCGGCATGCTCACCATGTTAATCATCGAGCCATGGACGGCGGAGATACCCTGAAGACAGGAGGGATGAAGAATGAATCAGAAAATACGCAAATGTATGGTGCAACTCGGCTTGATGCTGGTTGCGGTTGCTCTGATGGCAGGTCCCTCCCCGGCACATACGGTCGACCTGACTGCAGAGCAGTTTACACAGACCATCGACCCGGACGGAACAGGGGCTCTGGAAGAGGATATCACCATGTGGGGTTTCGCCCTGAGCGGCGGAACACCTTCGGTGCCGGGACCCCGAATCACTGTACCGCCGGGGGATACCACGCTGACCATCAACCTTACCAACAATCTGGCTGAACCGGTTTCCATTTTAATACCCGGCCAGGGCTATCCCGCCGTGACCGGAGGAATAGCCCCGGGAAAGATGGGCTCAAGCTTCACGTCGTTTACAGCCCAGGCCGACTCGGGAGGAACGGTTTCGTATACCTGGTCAGGCTTGAAACCGGGGACCTACATCTACCACAGCGCCTCCAACCTGTCCAAGCAGGTCCACATGGGCTTGTATGGCGCGTTGACCGCGGATGCCGCGGCGGCCACTGCCGTAAGCCCGGCACAGGCTTACCCGGGCATCCCCTACGACAATGACGTCGTGCTGTTCTACAGCGAGATCGACCCGGCATTGCATGTCCCGCCGGCCGCAGCGCATCCCAACAACTACATGCCGCGGTACTTTCTGGTCAATGGACAGCCTTACGTGAACGGCGTAACCGCACCCATTCCCGCCGGAGCCGCAGGAGAGCGCACGCTGGTTCGACTGCTCAGCACCGCCCTTGACGACCTTGTGCCAACGATCAACGGTATGTATTGGGATCTGATCGCCGAAGATGGTAATCCCTATCGCTACACCAAGAAACAGTACACCGCCCTGCTGTCGGCCATGAAAACCAGAGACGCCGTTATCGTGCCGGACAACGAGGGCAGGTTTGCGGTGTTCGACCGCCGTATGAACCTGAGCAACGCCCATGCCGCCCCTGGCGGCATGCTGGCGCAGCTCCAGGTGGGCGCCGCCGGCCTGATAGCTGAAGACGATACGGCTGCCACGGTTGAGGATACCCCGGTAACCATCAGCGTTCTCGCCAATGATCCAGGCGCAACGCTGGTCGATTCCGTCACCCAGGGTGCCAACGGTTCCGTCGTCAACAACGGTGCGGATGTCACTTACACGCCGAATCCCAACTTTACCGGCACTGACATGTTCACCTACCGGTCGACCGACGGCGCTGCGATCAGCAATACGGCGAATGTCACCGTCACGGTCAGCAACGAGAATGATCCGCCGGCGGCAAGCCCCGATGCCTATGCGGTCGTGGCCGGAGAGACGCTCGACGTGACGGCCCCCGGCGTTCTGGCGAACGACAGCGACCCGGACGGCAACCCCCTGACTGCGGTTCTCGATACCGATGCGACCGGCGGAACACTGAATCTGAATCCGGACGGCGGCTTCGCCTACACCCCGAACGCCGGCACCACCAATGATGCGTTCACCTATTTTGCCAATGACGGAACAACGAACAGTACGACACCGGCCACGGTGACGATCACGGTCACGGCGGCCCCGGCCAACCAGGCGCCCGTCGCCAACAACGACTTCGCCGAGACCGCCCGAAACACCGCTGTAACCATTGTCTTGACGGACAACGACACCGATTCGGACGGCAATCTCGATCCGAATTCAGTGGTCGTAACGGGTGAAGCGCTCACCGCCGGAGTTTACAGGGCCACCAGCACGCGCGGCGGCGTCGTGACCAATTTGAAAAACGGATCGGTAGTTTATGAGCCGCGCCGCAACTTCAGGGGTACCGACACCTTCACCTACAATGTCTTTGACACCGAAGGCGCAATGTCCAATCAGGCGACGGTACAGGTAAATGTTGTCCGGTAAAACAACCTGTTGACCGCCGGACATCTTTCCACATGGGCGGGTGTCCGGCATTTCACGGAAAGGATCGACCCATGAAAACGACACGATATATACTGCGGGTGACGCTGGTACTGCTGTGTACGGGGCTGCTGGGGACAAGTCTCCTCGCTGCTCCCGAACCGAAGACGCCGCCGGAACCCGGAGTACCAACAACGGCCGAACCCAACCCGGCGTCAGCGTGGGGCATCACGGTGACCGCTATCCATACCGCGGCCGCCGGCAACATGATCGATTTCCGATACAAGGTGCTGGACGCCAAAAAAGCCGAAGCCCTTTTTTCCAAAAAGACCCGGCCCTACCTGATCCACGAAAAGACGGGAAAAACCCTGTCGGTGCCGCGAACGGCCAAGGTCGGGCCGCTGATGAGTTCCTATCACCCCAAGCAGGACCGGATCTACTGGATGTTTTTCGGCAACCAGGCAAAGCTGGTCAAGCCTGGCGACATGGTGAGCGTGGTCATCGGTGATTTCAAAGCGGAGCATCTCACGGTGCAATAGACGGATGTGTTTCGTTAGAAACCGAATACCGACGCCGGAACGGATTACAAATGGAAGGTGACGCATGAAAAAGACAATCTTGATGATGTGTTTAAGCCTGTCGGTCGTGTTCGCGACAATCGGGCCGATCCAGGCCGGCGACATCGGTGATGAATTGATGGCGGCAATGTCGACAGCGGATGCAGACACGGCAATCCCGGTCATCATCCGCCTGGAAGACCAGGCGGAGATCAAGGCCGGAAACACCGGCGGCCAGTCGGCCGCCAGGCTCTCGGAACTGCTCCGGCAAAACGCCCAAGCCGCCCAAGGACTTTTGCGGGCATTGCTCCGTGCAGAAGGGATTCAGAATATCGTCTCCCTGTGGATCATCAACGGCATCGCTGTCGCGTTGACCCCCGACGAGATTTTGGAGTTCGCCGCCCACCCCAACGTGAAAAGCATCGTCCTGGACGATGTTGTCGAGGCGCCGATTCCGCCGCAGCCGAATGAGATCACAGGAAGCGGAGAGGCGTGGGACAATCTGGGCGTCATCAACACGCCTCTGCTCTGGGGGCAAGGGATCGACGGCACGGGGATGGTCATGGCCGCCATGGATACGGGCGTCGACCTGAATCACCCTGACCTTTCTCCTGCCTGGCGCGGGGGCGGCAACAGCTGGTATGATCCCAACAATGAACACGCTTCTCCATATGACAAAACCGGACACGGCACCCGGGTGATGGGTGTCCTGGTGGGCGGATCGAACAGCGGCATCCCCATCGGCGTAGCTCCCGGCGCGCGCTGGATTGCGGTGAAGATCTTCAATGATGCGGGCGTCGCGTCATACAGCGCTATCCATCAAGGATTTCAATGGTTGCTCGACCCTGACGGCCTGCCCGACACCGAGGACGCTCCCCATGTGGTCAACAATTCCTGGGGGCTGGAAGACGCCGCAGGGAAATGCATCACGGAATTTCAGACAGATGTCGAGATCCTGAAGGCGGCTGGGATCGTTTTGGTGTTTTCTGCCGGCAACAGCGGGCCAGTAAGCTATACCAGCGTCAGTCCCGCCAATTATCCTGAAAGCTTCGCCGTAGGGGCAGTGGATCGAAATCTCGATGTGGCCTCATTCAGCAGCCGGGGTCCCTCGGCCTGTGACGGCGGCGTCTATCCCAGGGTGAACGCGCCGGGGGTTGATATTTACACGACCGACAAGACGTACGGCGGAACCTACAACCTATACACGTTGGCGACCGGCACCTCTTTTGCCGCACCCCACGCGGCAGGCGCCATGGCCCTGCTCAAGGACGCCTATCCCGGCGCCACCATTGCCGCACTGGAGCTGGCACTTGAAGACAATACCTCCGGATTCGGCGTGATCGATATCGCCGCAGCCTATACCCAGTTGGAGAACCCACCGGGATGCACGGACGCCGACAACGACGGCTTTTTCGCTTCCGACGGCTGCGGCACCCCGGCCGACTGCAATGACGACAGCTTCAATATCAACCCCGCGACATCGGAAATCAAGCACGACGGCATCGACCAGAACTGCAACGGCTATGACCTGACCATCGATGTCCTGAAAGCGGCATATGTGTCGGGAGAAGACACCCTGACCGTGGAAGCCGTGAGCGATCTAAACCAAGCGGCTGCCCTGGAGGTGATCGGGTACGGCACCATGCGTTGGGACCGGAAAAAAGCAAAATGGACCCTTTTGGTCCGGAGCGTCGGCGGGAATCCCGAAAAAGTGCTGGTTTCCGGCATTGAGGGGGTCGTCCTCGCTCCGACAACAGCCAGCGAGGGATCCTCACCCGGTAGTGGTGGTGGAAAAAACAAAAAATAATCCTATCGATACCATCGCCCCGACAAGAGGCGTTGCGGCACCCTGGGGTCGATGCCCCGGGACGCTGATGAAATGCAAAGGAGTGTACACAATGAAAATCCCAAATATCCCATCGGTAAAACCTCGATATCCGTTGCTGGTCGGAATTCCGGCCGTGGTCTTCTGCCTGTTCCTGATGTTGACTTTTGGCATGAACGCCGGCGCCCAAAGTGCCGCCAACCCGGACAAGCAACATCCGGAAATGAAACAAGACGTGTACAAGGTCGATCGCCTGAACGAAAGCGCCATCCCCGCCCAAAAGCACCGGGAGTGGAATACCCTCAAACAGAACCTGGCTGTAGAATACACGGACTGCGCCGAGGATTGCGGCCAAGGCGACGACTGCGAGGACAGATGCTGGGAAGTCTACAATTTTCGGTTGGACCGCGAATATCAAAGAATGATTTACGAAGGCGCGCCTTAAACGAAACGGCTGTTCAGGGACGCATTCCCGTCCCGAAAGATCGGCGACTTCAAGAGATTTTACGAAGGGGGACGGCCGCGACATCATCTGCTGTCCAAAGGCGATCCGGCGTCCCCTTTTCCTGGGTCGGGTCGACCGAAAATATCTTTGGTATCTTGACGCTCAAGCCCCATTCACGATATGGACAGCGGCAAAGGAGCGAGCGCCCCCCATGACCATTGAAACCCCTCTGCAAAAACGCATCAAACGGCACGTCATCGGTCGAACCCGGGAGTTTTTCATCGCCGTTTCCCCGGGTCTTGAAAGGGTCTGCCTGGAGGAGCTGACGGGGCCGCCCCTTTCCATCGAAGGCGCCGCCGTCGTTTCCGGCGGAATCGCCTTCGAAGGCCGGCTCCCGGACTGCTGGCGCGCCAACCTCCACCTCCGAACCGCCAACCGGATTCTTATGAGAATCGGGAATTTCAAGGCCACGAACTTTTCCCGACTTCAACAGCACCTGTCGGCAACCCCCTGGGAACTCTATCTGACGTCGGACGCCCCGCCCCGCGTGCATGTCACCGCCGCCCAAAGCCGTTTGCATCATACGGATGCCATTTCCGAAAGGGTTTTGGCAAGCGTCGGAGAGCGTCTCCGGAAATGGCTGCCGACGGACCGTCTCGATCCGCACGCCGGCGGACCACAACGCATTTTCGTACGTGCTGCAGCGGATCGATTTACCTTGTCCATCGACAGCAGTGGGGAGCTGCTTTACAAGCGGGGCGTCAAAACCCAGGGCGGCAGTGCCCCCATCCGTGAAACCGTCGCCGCGGCGGCCTTGATCCTTGCCGGATATGCCGGCAGTGAACCGCTTGTGGATCCCATGTGCGGGTCGGGCACTTTTGCCATCGAAGGGGCCATGATCGCGGCCCGCATCCCCCCGGGAACCTTCCGGAACTTTGCTTTTATGGGATGGCCCTCCTTCGCTCCCCGGAAATGGGAATACCTCAGGCAGGGCGCCAAACAGCAGACGACGGTCTTCGACTCTCCACGGATCTTTGCCTCGGATATCGACCCCGACATCTGCCGATCGCTTCGGACCAGCCTTGACAAAGCCGGGCTCTCTTCAATGATTGACATCGTCAGCCGCGATTTTTTTGCATTCACCCCCGGGGAGGTCTCTCGCGAAAAAGGGATCGTTACTCTCAATCCGCCCTATGGACGACGACTGGGCACTCACCGAGAGAGCCAGGCCCTGTTTCGATCCATGCTGACGCACCTAGAAGCCGCCTATTCAGGGTGGAAAATCGCGTTGGTGGCGCCGGATACGGAATGGATTCGGGATATCCCGTTCCCCTTGTCCCATCATGTCTTTCATCATGGCGGCATCCGGCCCACCTTGTTGATCGGAACCATCCCGTGATCCTCCCGGTTGGGTCTGCTTTCTCTCCACGACGGCATCCGCACCGCAATTGTCCGGCTTTACGATCGATCCCAAAAGAACCCTTGACAGATCTGGAAGATCACCATTATTTATTGGTTGTTGGTGTTAAACGGGTTCGTTTGCCCAACTTTTTGATCCTGTGTAAACAAGGAGCCTTTTCAATGAAACTGAAATGCGTTGGCATATCCATCGGCATTCTGCTCACACTTGCCGCCGCCTGTTCCGGCGCTACGGGCGGCACACCTGATGCACCGCTTGCCGTCGCTCCGGAGCCGATATTTACGTTCGAACCCGTCCTCGAGGGTGAAGAGGTGATCCACGATTTCGTCGTCGAGAACCGGGGAACCGCCGAACTTCAAATTCACAGGGTTCAGACCGGGTGAGGGTGCACCGCTGCCTCGTTTTCGCGGCAGATCCCCGCCGGAGGCGAGGGAAAAATCACCATCAAGGTCAACACCAAGGGATACGGCAACAAAAAACTCAGTAAGACCATCACGGTTCTGACCAATGATCCGACGCAGAAAACACTGGTGCTTCAGATCGAAGGAGATGTGGACCGGTTTGTCGACATCAGTCCCTCTCGTGTCAGAATGACCGGCCAGGCGGGTCAGGAGATTTTTAAGGAAGTCAGCATCGTTCCCGTGGAAAAATATCCTTTCAGGATTCTGGACGCCGGCCCCCAAAAAGAGGGAAACATCCGGGTGGAACTCAGGGAGGACAAAAGCAACAAGGCTTACCGGCTCACCATTTTCAACCTGAAGCAGGAAAAAACCCGGTATTATGACACCGTCATCATCAAGACGGACAGCAAGATCCGACCGGAGTTGACCATCAGTGTCTACTGCAATATCGCTGAAAAACAAGAAAAAAGCGACGGCCAAGGATGATCTCCATCCAAATTGTGATATTGGACTGCGACGGCGTGATGTTTGACACGGCGGGTATCAACAGGGCTTACTACAATCGGGTACTGGCGTATATGGGCCGCCCGGAGATGACGGAGCAGCAGTTCACTTATGTCCACGCCCACACCGGGGACGAGAGCATTGCCTTTCTCTTCGACGACGAGCGCAGTCTAAGGGCAGCACAGGCCTTTCGACGGACCCTGGATTACATGGAGTTTATCCCCGACATGGTGATCGAGCCCCACCTGAAGCCCCTCATCAAAACGCTTCGACCCCGGTATAAAACCGCCGTCGTTACCAATCGAACAGACACCATGCCCGCCATCATGTCGGAATTTGATCTGAGAGGGGACTTCGACATGGTGGTGACGGCCTGGGACGTCCAGAACCCAAAACCCGACCCTGAAGGACTGATCAAGGTCCTCGACCATTTCAGACTTTCTCCCGAAGAGGCGGTCTACGTGGGTGACACCCACGTGGATGAAGCCGCCGCAGCGGCTGCTGGGGTGACCTTCGTGGCCTATGCCAACCCCAGCCTCAACGCAGCCTACCACATTCGAAACCTTGGCGAGATCCGGAATATCGTGCGTTAACGCATCCGGCAGCAATTCTGATATTCGGAGCCATATCCAAAAAAAAGAATGGTCCCGGACCGTCGGGAGGCGAGCGTTTTTTGGGTTTCCCTATAGACGCTCCGGAAGCTATCGGCGGCTTTTCTTTCGGTCTTTGTTCGGCTTTTTCTTTCCGAACTCGATTCGGCCGGTACGCTGGCGCAACAGGAGGCGAATGGGGGTCTGGGTCAATCCCGTCCCTTCCCGGATCTGGTTGATCAAATATCGTTCATAGGAGAAATGGACCGCCTCGGGATAATTGACAAAACATACAAAGGTGGGCGGCCGTGTGGAGACCTGAGTCGCATAGTAGAATTTGAGGCGCTTTCCCTGGTGAAGGGACGGTTCATTTCGGATAAGGGCTTCGGCGAGGATCTTATTGAGTTGCCCGGTGGAGATGCGTGTAATGTACTGGGCGTAGACGGCATCCACCCGGGAAAAGATCTTGGATACCCGCTGCCCCGTCAAGGCTGAAATGGTCATGGCCGGAGCAAAGCTCAGAAATTTCGCCGCAAGGCGGAGTCGATCGTAATAGACCTTGGCCGTATGTTTATCCTTTTCCACCAGGTCCCACTTGTTGAGGAGCAAAATGCAGCCGCAACCCCTCTCTTGGGCATAACCGGCAATGCTGACGTCCTGATCCGTAATGCCGTCTGCGGCATCGATGACAATCAGGGCAATATCGCACCGGTCCAGGCTTCTAAGAGCCTTGATGATGGAAAATTTTTCCAGCTTCTGGGTGACCTTTCCCTTGCGTCGGATGCCTGCGGTGTCAATGAGGCAATAGGATTTATCGTTGATCCTGAAAATGGAATCCACGGCGTCCCGGGTGGTTCCGGGTAATTCGCTCACAACGAGACGCTCCTCCCCTAAAATTCGGTTGATAAGGGATGATTTCCCGGCATTGGGCCTTCCCACCACTGCGATTCTGATCATCTTCTCGGCCGCTTCGGGTCTCGACGCCGGCATGACGGACACCATCTCGTCCAGAAGGTCGGAGACACCATAGCCATGCTCCGCGGAAATGGGAAACGGAACGTCGATACCCAGGCTGTAAAATTCATAGAGCCGGTCCTCCTGCTCTTCCCCGTCAATCTTATTCACGGCATAGAGCACCGGCTTTTCCGACGCCTGCAGCAATGTGATCAGGTCCCGATCAAAAGGAGATACGCCCCCCTTGCCGTCCATGATGAGGATTACCACATCCGCATCCGCGACAGCCTGATGGATTTGGGCCCGAATGTGGCCCGCGAAAAAATCCTGGTCATCCTCGGCAAACCCGCCGGTATCGACCAGGGTGAATTCCACGCCGTTCCAGACGGCGTCTCCGAAAATACGGTCCCGCGTCACTCCTGGAAAATTGTCCACCAAGGCGTTCTTTGAACGGGTGACGCGGTTGAAAAAGGTCGATTTGCCCACGTTGGGGCGTCCGATCAGGCTGACAATGGGTTTCATATTCTCGTCTCTGTGTTCTTTCTTAGCGTCTGTTTTCGAGCTTTTTCCATATTCGGGAATCAGAAATCGATGCTGCCGGGCGTTCTCGGAAACGGCAGCACATCCCGGATATTGCGGATGCCGGTCATGAGCATCAGCACCCGCTCAAAACCCATGCCGAACCCGCTGTGGGGAACGCTGCCATACCGCCGTGAATCGATGTACCACCAATAATCTCCTCGGTCGAGGCCTATATCGTCCATTCGGGCGGTTAGGACATCGAGACGTTCTTCGCGTTGGCTGCCGCCGATAATCTCTCCGATACCGGGTACCAGAACATCCATGGCGGCCACGGTTAGGCCGTCATCGTTGACCCGCATATAGAAAGGTTTGATCTCCAGGGGGTAGTCGTATATGATGATTGGCCGTTTGAAATGCGCTTCAGTGATGTAACGCTCATGCTCGGACTGAAGATCCTTTCCGTAGGCCGGCTCGTGATCGAATTTGTGTCGAGACGCCTTCAAAATGTCCACCGCTTCGGTATAAGGGAGCCGAACGAAATCCGATGAAAGAATGCCGTCAAGACACGCTCTCAAGCCCTTGTCCACGAAACGGGCGAAAAGATCAATATCATCTGCTGCGTGATCAAGGAGATAACGGATCAGAAATTGGATCAACTCCTGGCCCAGGGCCATGTTCTCGGCCAGATCGCAGAAGGCCATCTCCGGCTCCACCATCCAGAACTCGGCAACATGACGGCTGGTATTGGAATTTTCCGCCCGAAATGTCGGACCAAAGGTGTAGACATCCCCGAGGGCCAGCGCGAACATCTCGGCCGCAAGTTGTCCGGAGACAGTGAGGCTCGCCTCCCTTCCAAAAAAATCAGCTGAAAAGTCAACCTTGCCGTCTTTTTTGGGAATATCATTCAAATCCATGGCCGTCACACGAAACATCTCACCAGCCCCTTCGCAGTCCGATCCCGTAATGATGGGAGAATGGATGTAAGTGAATCCACGTTCCCTGAAAAAGGTATGGATAGCGTAAGCCAGGGTCGACCGAATACGGAACGCCGCTCCGTATTTGTTGGTCCGGGGTCGGAGATGGGCGATGGATCGCAGGAATTCGTCGCTGTGCCGCTTTTTCTGAAGGGGGTAGTCTTCGTCGGCCGTGCCGATGATCGTAACGCGCTCGGCTTGGATCTCCCATTTCTGACCGCCGCCTTGGGAGGGGATCAATCGACCGGAGACGGCGACGGCGGCACCGGTGTTCAGTCGTTTTACATTGTCATAGTCCGCAATGGCAGCCTCCGCGACCACCTGGATGTTTTTGAGGCAGGATCCGTCGTTCAGTTCAATAAAAGAAAAGTTTTTCGAATCCCTGCGGGTTCTGACCCATCCCTTGACCAGAACATCGTTCACCGGATGTGTGGCATTGAGCAGATGTACAATTTTTGTTCGCCTCATTTCTATCTCCAACGCTGTCAGAATAATACGCATTACCGCCCAATCTATCCATCATTCCCGTTATTCAGGCGATCCATCAAATCCCGGATAATATCGGCGGTAAATCCCCTGTTATTCATGAAACGCCAAATCTTTATCTTCCGTTTTGCAAAATCCGCCTCCCGGCCAAAATGCGTGATCCGCTTCAAAAGAACACTTTTTGCAACGGCCGTTTCATCGGAGCTGCCGGCGTATGCCCCAAGAAGCACCTCGACGGTTTCTCCGACAAGCCCTTTCTTCTTCATCTCGTACCGGATGCGCTCCGCGCCATATCCTTTTCGAACCAACTCGTTGAAGTAATATCTCGCTGTCTTGTCATCATTCAGATAATGCAGCCGCTCACATTCAGCAACAGCCGCATCAATCGCTGCCGCCGAAAAACGTCGCTTCCTGAGTTTGCTGATTATCTCAAATCGGGAATGATCCCGTATCATCAGAAGGCGCACGGCAACGGAAATAGCCGCAGCTACGGAATCCATTTGTTTATTCATCGTCTGCAACCCAATTTTATGATGAGAACATCCCCTTGGGGGCAAGCGTGGTTCTTTGTCGGTCGATGAAAAGAAATGGCATTTTACAGGCCTATTTTATACATAATGTTTGAGACGGACGCATCAATAAGCTATCATTTAAATCGGAAAGCGACGAGGCCGTCAATCATTATGAAAAAACCGTTTCATGTCGAACAGGATAGGTATGAAATTAATCTATGTCGCGGCATTTTTCAGCTTTGTTATAGGAGCATCCGGCTATATCATTGTCCGCTTCTGGGTGCTTCCCATCAACCGATACCGAAAACGCAAACGGGCTGTCGCCGCCACCCTGTCCCGGTACGCGGACGCGCGGATGAATGGAAGTCCAGGTGACACCATAAGTCAGCATTTCTCGGCAACATTCCGCAGACAGGCCGCTGATCTATCCGAGGCTTTCGATGTGGATGTCCCTCACTGGTACCGGATGGTGCTGAAAAGTCGCGGGGAGTCGCCCATAGATGCCACCCGCCTTCTCATGAAGCTGGCCAATACCCAAAACGCCGTCCACAGGGAACAACAGATCAACCGCATCAAGGAAACGTTAGGATTGTAACCGGATATGGGCTTTAAAAAAACTCTTTTCTTGAAGCTTATCGAAGACAATGGCCATGGGATGTCGACAAGGCGTCGACGATCTCGTCGTGTCAAGGCAGACCAAGAAGGCCGGTGGGGTTATGTTTACGGATGGTTCCGATCAGTTTATATGGGTGAGTTGCGTCAGTTCCCCCTCAATTCGAATCGGCTGAATAAAAACAGGATGATCCGGGCCATGATCTTCCTGACGTATTTCTCTTGCCTGTTCTTCCTGGAGAACTTCCCGCCATTTCAGCTGACGGTAGAACCTGGCCACCCTGCCGATGTAATCCTGGGTCTCCTTGAACGGCGGAATCCCATTGTGGAGTTCAACATTTCCAGGACCGGCATTATATCCGGCAAGGGCATGTCTGACCTTCCCATTAAATTGATTAAGCAATATACGAAAATATCGCGTTCCACCCATGATGTTTTCGTAGGGATCAAAAGGATCGCTGACATTCATGAGTCTTGCCGTATCGGGCATCAACTGCATCAACCCCTGAGCGCCTTTAATTGATATGGCCTTGCAATCAAAATTGGACTCGGCCTTGATGATGGATTTTACCAGGCAAAAAGGGATATCGTAGGATTGCGAAGCAATGGCGATATAATCATCATAGATATCCGTACCCGAAAACGACTTGATACCGGCGGATTGCACCTCGGACGTCAAGGCGGGTTCCATGGAAGCGGGAGGCCCATTGGACGGATCATCCGGCGCTGGTTCGGTATCCCCCCTAATAAAAATTTCATATCGTTCGGAGGTCGGCACATTGGTAAAATGCATCACCCCGCTGTCATCAACATACCTGTAGATATCTGCATGGAGGCCTGTTGCGGAAGCGCCCAGAAGCCATAAGACGCACAGTCCGGCGCAATAGAAACGTTTATTGGGTCTTGTCAGGATTGAAGCCAACGCGATCCCCCGAATTTGAACCTGTTAAGGCTTTTGTGTATCCATAATTATAATTTTTATTATATATTTTAAAATAAATCAAGGGAAAAATAGGTGATGCTTTTTTCGCCACACGGTCTGCTGCCGGTACGTCTGATATTTGCGGATCAAAAACCGCCCCGGAAAGTCCGGCCTTGAAAGATAGGGCACCAGGCTGTCGATCATGGATTGAAACAATCCGTCCGTCACCAGCTTAAGATCCGATGCATCCACAAAATTCCGCTCCAGTATCTTTTCAAAAAGAACCGGGTCGCCAAGAGCGTCGCTGACATCGTTTCGGGTCATCCCAGCCCTTGACAGAATTTCGGGATCCGGAAAATCGACAGGCACCGCCACAATCGCGATGCACACCACCTGCCAACGATCTGCGGCGATCATCCTGGATCCATCACACAATCTCAACGTGAGACCGTTGTCCAAGGGTACGGTATCCACCAGTCGCTTCTCCATATGCCATCTCCAAATGCCAGTCTGTACCGAAGCATCATCTCCTGTTAACGATTACGACCTCAAGATTGATACTTTCATAAAATGTCAATTTGCAGGCGGTTTCCCAATAAGTTCAACATCAAGGCTTACAAGGCCTGGGGAATGCAGCGTAACACAGATACCGGTTCAATCCGGTGCTTATAACAAGTTTTCAATGTTTTTAAAACAGGCTTGTCCATGAAAAGGGTCTTCACAATCCAAACCGCGCTTCCAGAATCCATCAAAAAGAGTGTTCATAACTCTGACACGGTTTTGTAAGGGACGACCCGAAAGCGATAGGGACAGCCCGTTCAGGCATTTTGGGTTTATGAACAACCGTCTGTTCATAACATGACATAACCCGCCTGTTATCATCACACTTCCACCCTGTATTCAAAACCCCGGGTTTGTCGACACGGTATCAACAAAAAATGATCAACCCAAAAGCATAATTTGCATAATATTATCAATACAATATAAAGTTATTATGGTTATAAACAGTGCTGATGAATATGATAATATATATATAAATAGAATATTAAAGGACGATAGGGTTCCCGCTAAAAGCTGCTGCCTATATTGATTCCTTCCTGGAAACACCGGAACTGAAACCGGCATTATCGACATTTGAAGCTTGGGATTCGAGACAGGATGTTTCAAAAGTTTTAACAGACCGGATATGGAGGTCCCGTTGGGGAAAAGGAATTTCGATCTGATATTTTCTGAACTCTCGATCAACGGCAAAGCGAATTTCGGTTTCAACCGAGAGACCGTTTTCGACGTGGGTCCATACCCGAAGCTGGAAGATCAAGGCACTGTCTCCAAAATCGGTGAAAAGGACGGCGGGTTTGGGATATTTATAGACATCATGAATGGTGTCGGCAATCTTGAAAAGGATCTCTCGAACCTTTTCGACATCGCTTCCATAGGCGACGCCGACATTGATGGTCCTCCGAACCCGAAAATCCTTGAAACTCCAGTTGGTCACCTGACCACTGATGAATTCCGAGTTGGGGATCAGCAGGGAGGCGTTGTCGTAGGTTTGGATCAACGTAGCACGGACATTGATCTGTTTAACTTCGCCCCATACCCCGCCGACCTCGACCACGTCTCCCACCTGGATAGGGCGTTCGAAGAGCAGGATGATCCCGCTGAAAAAATTGTTGAAAATGGCCTGCAGGCCGAATCCCAGGCCTATGCCGAGACCGCCGAAGGCGACGGCCATCGATTTTGCGTCGACACCCAGGACGTTCAGCACCATGAGGAATCCGAAAAACCATATGACATACGTGGTGATGACGGTGATCGAATTCTTGATGCCGGCATTCATGCCGCTGTCGGCCAAAAATTTATCCTGAAAGATCTTGGGCCAGATCCGGGTCAACACGTGGGTGACGAGGAGGACGATGGCGATGCCGAGAAGGTTGACCAGATTGATGTTTAAACTTCCCAGGGACAGCGACAAGGTCATCAATTGAACAATGCTGATGACAAAGCGGGTTTTATCGACATACCAGGCAAAGATAAGACCGATCAGGGATATCCAGAACCAGGCAAGCCAACTTATCTGGATACAAAACCATGTAAACGGCCTGTTTTTACCGGTTAAAGCGCCGGCGGAGGTGCTGGTCTTCCGAAAATTCTCATGCCACTCCCTAATCATGTGAAAAATGAGCCAGGACCAGAGGGCGATGGAGAGACTGATACCCCAGGAGATCAGCCAGTAACTCGAAAAAGCCTGGTATCCCGACAAGTTGATGATGAGTCCTCCCAGCGGAATGAGGTATATGGTGATCATTGCGAGTTGGGTCAGTTTTTTTACTGAAGCGGCAGCAGGGATGTTTTTTGAAATTTTTTCACTGAGGTTATGATTGAATTCGACAGACCAGACAGCCAGTGTCAAATAGAAAACAACGTTGAGAATTGTGGAAATGATGCTGGTTCGACCATACATCCAGATCAGAAACGCGGCGGCTAGGGTTAAATAGCGGACCATGCGCATCAACCGGCGAAGCCGGAGCGCCAGGGGTTCGGAGATCTTTCGCTGGCCCGTTTGGTTCCAGAGGATGACGGCATCCAGGCCCCATCGTGTCCACAGCCAGACGAATACCGCGACAAATCCGATCCTCAACAGAAATATCGTGGCATGAAGATCTTTGACGAATGCGAAAAAATAGAGTACGACGGCCGTCCATCCCAGGGGTATGGAACGGCATGCCATCCGAAGCACCAGATGGCGGCGGGGATAATGTTTGGCGAGTTCATTTTCATTTCCCCAGTGGATGATTTTCCGCTTAAGTTGGAACATGATGACGAGGGTTATCAGTGCGAAAAGGATTATCCCTGTGATGCGCAAACGTCCCTCGTCGAGGAGTGCCTGAACGTCATTGTTCAACTTTGAAATGATTCGGTTCGGGAGATTGGCCATATAATCGTCAAGGAGAGTGATGTCGAAGGCCTCCAACCCGGGTGCTCCACGCTTGAAAAGATCGTCCTTTTTCTTTTGAGAGATGGTTTTTTCAAACATGTCTTTCATGGCGGAGAGCCGGTCGTGAGCCTCTTTTAGCCTGACGTGGGATCTTTCATAAATGTCGACAATCTTCTGGAGCAGTTCTTTTTCATTGTTGAGAAGGTCGTCAAGTGTCTCGATCCGTCGGATCAGGTTGGCGGTTAGAGGGGGATCGGACTTTCCTTCCCGAATCGTCGTAATATTTTTTTGATTCAGAAGAAGCTGTTCCTCCACCCTTGCGAGTTGCGTCATCGCAGCGTCTCTATCGTCTCCGGCCTGAGCCATCATGTCGGACAGATTTGTCATGACGGCATCACTGTCGTTTTTGGCCTGAAGGATGTCCTGAAGATCGGATGTCGGCACGACAAGGAGGTTGGCATGGGCTGTTTGCTGGAGGGATGCGGTCCTCAACAGAATATCGATCGTCTTTTTGTATCGATCGAGGGCGGTGAGCCGTGCCTTCAACGCCTTGACTTCGTCCGCTTCCGTGGTCAGGGCGGTTTCCACCAGCTGCCGGATATTTTTGTAGGGCACGGCGATGGTTGCATCCGAAGACGATTCGTTTTCCCTCGGTGTCCCATGAGCCGAAAATCCGAAGCCCATCCCAAATAAAGATATAATGATCAGCCCGACGATGGTGACATACATCCTTTTATAGAGCATTGCTCCTCCTTGAGGGGGGTCTTGGGATCCAAAAATAAAAATTTAATAATTATATCGGAAAATTCAGGAATGATACAACCGGTAAGATGTGGAACCGGGGGCTGGGCCGTATGGCCTCATGGAAAACAAGGAGGGGATCAGCGGTGACCTTCCGGCTTCGGTGAAGCCTTGCCGAAGGTGTTCAAAAAACCTTTGAGGACTTTGGGTGTCAACAGATCAGCAAATCGGCGGCCGTTTCTACTGTTTCTTTTATAAAAATCGATACAACCGTTAAGAACGTCCACCACCTCGTCTTCGGAAAATAATCCTGGCATTTCCAACGCGAGCCTGGGGTGTCGCCCCAATTTTCCACCCAAAAGAATCTTGTATCCCTGGCAGTGTTCCGCAAGGGTGCTTGATGGGCAGGCCCAGACGCATCGGCCGCAGGATAGGCATCTTTCGGGGTCGATGACAGGCTGCGCCGCATCCTCCGGCAGAGTTATGGCGTCGTCGGGACACGCTTCCCGGCAGGCGCCGCATCGAGTGCATTCGACATCCGTCAGTTTCGGGGATGTCGCGGCGATGATGCCGACGTCCTTTATTTGGGGCTGGGAACAGGCATTGGGGCATTCCGCCAAGGTTACCCGGAATTCATGGTGAAATTTGAGCGGTCCGCTCACCTGTTCCTTGAGGAAACTCAGCAGATCGGCTTCCCGAAGCAGCGATTCGAGGCGCGCCGTGAGCCGGCCGGTATCACCTGCCCGGTGGGGGCATCCATCGGGGCCGAAACAGACGTCCAACTGATATCCCTTGACCTCGGATGCCATTCCCTTCAGGTATCTTTTTCGTGTGGCGTTAAGTTCGACCAGGCCGACTATCGTTTTTCCGGCGGCCCTGGCCTCGGTTTCAACCCGATGTCGGACTTTTTTTCGGACGAAAAAAGGGACCTTTCTGATCTCTGTTTCGGCTTCCGCCGTCCATTTCATGGTGTCCTCCTCAAATTGGAAATCCGGTTTTTGGAGTCTTCTTTATAGCGAAGGACGCTGTCGGCGTCATTGACTTAAATCAATAAAGACGGTTCCGGTTAATCGGACGGCAACAAAAATCAGTGGCTCTTCAATGGAAGGTTCGGTCTGACAGATTGATGGAAGGGGTCTGAAGATTCTGCTTTGGCGGCTTTTCCAAAATCCGGCGGGCCGTATGATATCTGGATTTCCAATAGGGGTTGTCCAGGCATGATATGGTGATCCCTTTTTTCTTGATCGAGGCATGCGTAAAGCGGCGGTCGCTGAGATAGATGCCGACATGACCCGTGTTGTTCCGAAACTTGAAGAAGACCAGATCGCCGGTCTTCAGGGCTTTCTGAGAAATCGGGATGCCGGCGTTGATCTGCTCCTCAGTGGTTCTGGGGAGTTGAATGCCGTAGAGGCTTTCGTAGAGGCGCATTGCAAACCCCGAACAATCGATTCCACTATCGGTGCTTCCGCCGTATTGGTAAGGGACACCCTGCCAGTTCCTGATTTCTTGCCAGAATTTGACGGTCGAGGCGTCCGGTCGAGCGGTCGAAGGATAGGAATGTCTCGATTCGGAATAGGAAGAGACCGGAGGTTTGACCAAAGAGGGGAGGGCGCCGCAACCGGCCAGAAACAAGGACGCCAGGACAAAGGCCGGGCTGATCGGGATGCGGGTCGAGTTCATAACAATCCTTTTTTCAGTGGCCCTCCGGAAACGATGAATACAGATGCTTTCATCATTTCCGGACGAACGCTATCATGGACTCAGTAAAAAAATCGGTGGAGGACCTCATCCGAAACGGGATAGACGACGATTTTTTTGTCGAAGGTTTGTATATACCATTCGTTATGCCTTTTTTCAACCACATATTCGGGCAGGAGGGGAATCTTTCCACCACCCCCGGGCAAGTCGATCATATACTGGGGTACGCACATGCCCGATGTGTGCCCTCGAAGGGCCGACATGATCTCAAGACCCTTGTGGAGGGAGGTGCGGAAATGGCCGGTTCCCTTCACCAGATCCCCTTGGTGTATGTAGTAAGGTCTGACGCGAATGGTGAGCAGTTTTTGCATGAGCCGCTTCATGACAACGGGACTGTCGTTGACACCTTTCAGCAGCACTGTCTGGCAGCCTAGAGGGATGCCCGCATCGGCGAGACGGGCACAGGCTCGAGCCGCGGCCGGCGTTATTTCCGCCGGATGGTTGAATTGGATGTTGACGTAAAGCGGTGTGAAGGACTTGAGCCGTTGGGCCAAGGCTTCGGTGATCCGTTGGGGGAGCGTACAGGGAACTCGGGTGTGGATGCGGAGAATTTCCACGTGAGGGATCGCCCGAAGCGGCTCCAGAACGTCTCTGACGAGATGGTCGTCCAAAAGCAATAGCGGATCTCCACCCGACAGAATGACATCCCGAATCGCCGGGGTTTCTCGGATATAGGCAACGCCTGCGTCAATGGTGCTGCGGTTAATCGCGTACGGCTGCCCAACCTTCCGTTTTCGCATGCAGTGACGGCAGAAGAGAGCGCATTGGGAAGACACCAGGAAGACCACTCTGTCGGGATAGCGGTGGATCAGGCCGGGCACGGGCGACTGGGCTTCCTCCGCCAGAGGATCCGCCTCGGGAAGGGTGTCTTCCAGCTCTGCCGGATCCGGAATTGCCTGTCGCCAGAGGGGATCGCCGGGTTCACGGATCAGGGAGAGAAAATAGGGATTGATCCGCATGGGGTATTGGTCGATAACGGGCAAAACGGTTTTTCGGGCGACGGGAAACCTCCGGCAGAGTTCATCCGCCGAGGTGACGCTTTCCGCGAGAAGATCCTGCCAGGGTCGATCGTTCATCATGTCTGAGTGTTGAAAGGATTGAATCGGGTGTCGATGTCGTCGACATCGACACCCTCCCGACGTTTGAGAAAATTGACGATGCCGTAAGTCAACGGCGTCATGAGGGCTTCATAGGCCGATTTGACGAGCCACTGAGTGGCGACGGCGGTGATGATGCCTGAAGGCGGGATCGTCCCGGCAAAAGCCAGGGTGATGAAAACAGTCGAATCGAGCCCCTGACCGACCAGTGTCGAGCCGATGGTCCGGGTCCAGAGCCAACGGCCCTGGGTGGCGATCTTCATTTTGGCCAGAATATAGGCGTTAGTGAATTCCCCAACCAGGTAAGCGGCAAAGGAGGCCGCCAGCAGGCGGGGTGTATAGCCCAGAATCCGGTCGTAGGCGGACTGGGCGTCCCAGAAGCCGGCGGCCGGCAGCATCCCCCCGATCCATATGGCCGTGACGGTGATCATGTTGCAGCAGAACCCGAGCCAGATCACCCGGCGAGCCTGACGATATCCGTAGACTTCCGTCAGGATGTCGCCGACAATGTAGCTGACGGGAAAAATGATGACGGCGGCCGGCAGGATCCAGCCTGCGAAGCTGATCAACTTGACGGCGATAATGTTGGCGGTGATGAGGCAGGTGATAAAAACGGCGGATATCACGATGAACCATTGGGAATAAGAACCCTCAGCCGGTTTTTCCGGAAAGGGGTTGGAACTGGTCATGGAATCTTCCTTCGGTTGATGATAAAAAAACGGCCGGAGCCGTGCTCCGGCTTGATCAAAGGATTCTTCGGTCCTTCATACAGACTCCGGCTGAAAATTTCAAGAGAAGGGCTTTTCAATATCTATCCGGCACCTTCTCCCGGAGCTCGTTTTGCCACACCACGGCCTCGGCATCGCTGGGCGCCCGCCAGTCGCCGCGAGGGGAAAGGGATCCGCCCGAGCCCACCTTGGGTCCGTTGGGAACTGCCGATCGTTTGAATTGGCTGATTTTGAAGAATCGGTAGATAAAAAGATCGAGCCATTTCCTGATGTCGGCGAGGTCGTACTGATGCCGCTGTTGCGGGGGAATCAGATCGGACCACCGGCCCCGGCCCGCATCGCTCCAGGCGTGATGGGCGAGAAAAGCGACCTTGCTGGGCGCAAACCCGTAGCGGGTGATGTAAAACAGGTTGAAGTCCTGGAGTTCATAGGGTCCGATCTTCTCTTCGGTTCGCTGGGCCGGTTGTTCAGTGTCCTCGGCATCGGTGGGGATCAGCTCGGGGGAAATTTCGGTGTTCAGAACGGCCGTGAGCACTTCACCGGTTTCATCGTCGAACTGGCGGGTTTCGACGACCCATCGGATGAGGTGCTGGATCAAGGTTTTGGGTACCGAGGCATTGACGTTATAGTGGGACATGTGATCCCCGACGCCGTAAGTGGCCCAACCCAGAGCGAGTTCACTCAGATCCCCGGTGCCCAGGACCAGGGCGTGGTGAAGATTGGCCAGACGGAAAAGATGGGAAGTCCGTTCCCCCGCCTGGACGTTTTCGAAGGTGACGTCGTAAACCGGTTGATTCCGGGCAAAGGGATGATCGATGTCCCGCATCATTTGCATGGCCGACGGTCGGATGTCGAGTTCCGCGGCCGATACCGCCAGTGCCGCCATCAGTTGGAGAGCGTTTTGGTGGGTGGCACGGCTGGTGGCGAAGCCGGGCATGGTGTAGGCGAGAATGTTCTTCCGGGGCAGGCCCAGGCGATCCATGGTCCTGGCGGCCACGATAAGGGTCTGGGTGGAGTCGAGCCCCCCGGAAACGCCGATCACCACCCGCTTGATGCCCGATGCGGCAAGCCGCTTCATCAGGCCGTGGACCTGGATGTTGTAGGCCTCGTAGCAGCGTTCGTCGCGCTTGTCGGCCTCGCTGGGAACGAAAGGGAAGCGCGCCACCCGACGGATCAGGGGAATGTCTCCGGTTGGAACGGCAAAATCGAAGGGAATCCGGCGGATGCTGGCAAGCCGGTCCCGATGAACGCCCACGGCGTCGTTGAAACTCGTCGTCCGCATCCGCTCCTGAACCAGGAGCTCCAGATCAATGTCCCCCAGAACGATCTGTTCGGTGTCGGAAAAGCGCTCCGATTCGGCCAGAAGTTCGTTGTTTTCATAAATCAGCGCATAACCGTCCCAGGCAAGATCCGTGGTCGACTCCCCGGGTCCGGCGGCGGAATATAGATAGGCGGCCAGACATCTGCCCGACTGAACGGCACAGAGGTTTCGTCGGTAATCGGCTTTGCCCACAGTGATGTTGCTGGCCGAGAGGTTGGCGAGGACCGTGGCGCCGGCAAGAGCAGTGTAGGTCGACGGGGGGATGGGGGTCCAGACATCCTCGCAGATCTCCACGGCCAGGCAAAAACCGGGAAAATTCTCGGCCTCGAAGATCAAGTCGGCGCCGAAGGGAACGGTATGTCCCATCAGGCGAACCTCCCGGGAGACAGCGTTCATTCCGGAGGTGAACTGTCGCTTCTCGTAAAACTCCCGATAATTGGGAAGATAGGTCTTGGGAACGACACCCAGGATTCGTCCCTGGTAGATCACCACGGCGCAGTTGAAGAGTTTTCCCTCGAAGCGCAGTGGCGCTCCCACGATAAGGAGCGGCGAGAGGCTGCGGCTGCCCTCCACCACCTGGGAGAGGGCAGCCGTCGTCGCTGAGAGCAGTGCCTCCTGATGAAACAAATCTTCATTGGAATAGGCCGAGAGACCCATCTCCGGAAAGAGCGCCACGGCGGCAAGGGATTCGGAAGCCTTTCGGGCGAGATCCAATGTCCTTCGGGCGTTGAAGACCGGGTCGGCGACCCGGAGCATCGGCAGGCAGACTGCCACCCGGATGAAGCCGTGAGTATAGATGGAATGAAAGGGATGGCTCAAGGGATCCTCCATCAGTTATCCTGGATGCTGGAGTCACGAACGGATAACTCCTCGATCAGCGCCTGAAGGGATTCGACGTCAAATACATAGGGCTTCCGACAGAATTCACAGGTAAGTTCGACGGGCTCATGCCGTTGGATCAGGGCTTCAAGCTCCTTCCTGCCGAGGGCGATGAGCGCCTTTGAGAACCGCTCCCGGTTGCAGGTGCATCGAAAGGTGAGCGCTCGTTTTTCCAATATGTCAATCGGAATGCCTTCGAAGATTTTGTCGAGGATCTCCTCGGGCGTCAGGCCTGAATGAAGCATTTCGGTGACGGGCGGCAGCGTCTCGATTCGCCGCGCCAGAGTGTCTATGACGGTCTCGTTCGCCGGCGGCAAGGATTGGATCAGGAATCCGCCGGCCGCGGTGATTCCTGACGCATCGGCGAAAACACCCAGTCCAACGGCAGAGGGAATTTGTTCCGATTCCAAAAGATAATAGGCAATATCCTCCGCGATCTCGCTGGTGTAAAGGTGAACGATTCCACGGTAGGGCTCCTTCATCCGGAGGTCTTTGGTGACGGTGAGCAGCCCCGCTTTTCCCAGGGCGCCGGCCACGTCGAACTTGCCGTCAGCCGGCGGCAAGTCCACATGGGGGTTGCCCACGTATCCCCTTACCCCGCCCTCGCTGTCAGCTTCGACAAGAATTTTTCCAAGGGGGCCGTTGCCCTCGAACTTCAGTGCCGTTCGTTGACCGGTTTTCATGAGCGCCCCCATGAGCGCTCCGCCGGTGAGGGCTCGACCCAGGGCTACGGCTGCCGTTGGATATACGTCGTGGCGACGGCAGGCCTCCCGGACCAACTGGGTGGTAATGCAAGCCAAGCCGCGAACGTTATCGTGCCGGGCGATGACCCGAACGATGTAATCTGTCACGACGTTCTCCTTATAAATGAGATGGTTTTCATGTCTTTGAGATTAGTACAGCGCTTCTTTTAAAAGTCAACCTTTGAAAACGCCAAAGTGTGATTATTTTGAGAAAAGTATATACCATTTCACTTTCGCTCAATGGAACATCCAAAAAGGAGAAGAGATGAGCATTAAAATCGGTATCAATGGTTTTGGAAGAATCGGCCGGGTGGTGTTCAGGGCCGCCATGAAACATCCGGACGTCGAGGTCGTCGGCATCAACGACCTGACCAACGCCGCCACCATGGCGCATCTTCTCAAGTATGACTCGGTCCACGGCCGTCTGGACATCGATATCGCTGCAAGGGAAGGCGCCATCGTGGTAGCCGGTCGGGAGATCCCATACACCGACATCAAGGATCCGGCCCAACTGCCTTGGAAAGATCTGGGCGTCGATATCGTAGCGGAATGCACCGGCCTTTTTCGGGACCGAGACGGCGCCGGCAAGCACCTCATCGCAGGGGCACGGAAGGTCATCATCTCCGCGCCGGCCCAGAGCCCCGATATCACCATCGTTATGGGGGTCAACGATCATGAATACAGACCCGACCAGCACCACATCATATCCAACGCCTCATGCACCACCAACTGTCTGGCACCGGTAGCCAAGGTCCTTCACGAAAGCTTCGGCATCACCCGGGGCCTGATGACGACGATCCATTCCTACACCGGCGACCAGCGACTGCTCGATTTTCCCCACAAGGACCTGCGGCGGGCTCGGGCCGCCGCTCTTTCCATGATTCCGACCACGACTGGCGCGGCCAAGGCGGTGGCCTTGGTGCTTCCGGATCTTTCGGGTAAGCTCAACGGTCTGGCCATCCGCGTTCCCACGCCCAATGTATCCCTGGTCGATTTTGTTTGTACCGTAGCGAAATCAGGGGTGACGGTGACCGATGTCAACAGCGCGCTCAGGGAAGCCTCGGAGGATGCGCTGAAGGGGATCATGGGGTACAGCGAACTTCCCCTGGTGTCGACAGACTACAACGGGTGCGAACTCTCGTCCGTCGTCGACGCACCGAACACCTACGCCGTAGGCGACATGGTGAAGGTCCTTTCATGGTATGACAACGAAACCGGGTACTCTAACCGGATGGTGGATCTTGCTGCCATGATCGGAGCGTCCCTGTAAAGTTTCCGATCATGACGTTAAGCGTAACTTGAATCCGCCTGGCGCGTTTCTCCATTGTCGGAGAAACCTGCCAGGCTTTCCATGGAAAAGAGGATGGCGCATCCGTGACCATAGATTCATATCAAGCGATTATTTTTGACCTGGACGGTACGTTGATCGATTCGGCGGCCGACGTGGGAGATGCCGTCAATCGGGTTTTGGCCCATTACGGTTTTCCCGAGCACCCCACGACCGCGTATTATCGGTTCATGGGTGATGGTGTGGTCGAACTGATGAGACGGGCCCTTCCGGAAAAGGCCCGGTCGCCGGAGAAGGTCCAGGCGGGCGTACAGGCGTTCTTCCGGGAATACGAGGGATGCTGGCATCATCATTCCCGGCCCTACTCCGGGATTTCAGAGCTCTTGGACGGACTTTCGGAAAGGGGGATTCGTCTCTCGGTCCTCTCCAACAAGCCGCATCCCTTCACCAGGGCCTTTGTGGATCGATTTCTTCCGAGGTGGACTTTTGCGTCAATTTTCGGGCAACGGGAAGGTGTTCCGCGAAAACCGAATCCTACCGTCGCCCTCGAGATCGCCGACGGGATCGGGATTCCCCCGGCGGCATTTCTCTTCCTGGGCGACACCCCGACGGACATGAGGACGGCCCAGGCTGCCGGCATGTTTCCTGTCGGTGCCTGCTGGGGGTTCCGGTCGCCGTCCGAGCTCTCGGCAAGCGGGGCTGAAATCCTGATCCACCATCCCATCGAGCTGCTGCGCTTTTGTGACGATTCCATACCCTAATCATTTGACATCCCATCGGTTTTCATCTTAATTTGAATTTTTCAGGCGGGTCATTCAAAAATTTCAATGCGAGGAAATACTAAAGATGAAAAACGGTCAATGTCCGAAGTGTGGTTCTAAAGAAATCTATTCCGGTGCCGACATCCCCCTTAAAAGCGGTCCCTTTTCCAGCAATGCCATTCCCATCGGTTTGATGTCGGTGGCCGCCTTGGACAATTATGTCTGTGCGGCTTGCGGGCTGGTGGAGCGTTATATCGCCGATCCATCCAAGTTGGAGGAAGTGACCCGGCGGTGGAACAAGGTTGATCCAGGCGGCGGCAAAAAATAGTCTCAACTTTCGACTTTTATGATGGCACCGGCCCCTCTGTGGCAGGATATTTGAGAAATAGCTTTACAACCGCAAAAGGAATGATGGGGACAGGGCCCATATGAGAGATAATACCGGCTTTCAGCCGTTCAGGGGAATCCGTCGTTTTGCGGCTATCAGCCGGGTCCTGGCCAGGCACGGCTATGGAAATGTGGCGGATCGCGTATTCAGACGGACGACCGAGGACGATCGTAACCATCCAGAAAAAAAAGGAATACACCGAAACGCATTCCATTCACCCGCCCGCATCCGCCGGATAATGGAGGAACTCGGTCCGAGTTTCATCAAGCTGGGACAATTGATGAGTGTGCGGGCGGACGTCTTTCCGCCGGAATACACGGACGAGTTCAAGAAGCTTCAGGACAGCGTACCGCCGGTTCCGTTCACGGCCATCCGGGACGTGGTGGAAAGCGAACTGGGCGCCCCCCTTGAACGGATTTTTTCCGAATTTTCTCCAGAGGCCATGGCCGCGGCCTCCGTCGCTCAGGTTCATGAGGCGCGCCTCATGAATGGCGACCGGGTGGCCGTCAAAGTGATTCGCCCGGGTATCGAGGGAACGATCCGGGAAGACATCCGTGTAATGTACTATTTTGCGGAAAAGCTGGAAAAGCTGTTCGAGTTCCTCCGAATCATCGGCGCTGTGAACCTGGTTCGGGAGTTCGAACGGACGGTCTTCCGGGAACTCGACATGTACATAGAGGCCGGCAACATCGAGAAATTCTCGGCCAATTTTTCAGACAGCGACGAGATCTACACCGCACGGGTCTACTGGGCGCACATCGCCCGTTCCGTTCTGGTCATGGAATATATCGACGGCATCAAGATGGACCAGGTGGATCGGATCCGCCAGGCGGGCATCGACCCAAAGGCGGTCGCCATGATCGGTCTCAGGTCCTTTTCCCGTCAATTGATGGATTTCGGGTTTTTCCACGCCGATCCCCACCCCGGCAACACTATCGTGATGTACGACGGCCGCGTCAGCCTGGTCGACTTCGGGATCATCGGCTACCTGGACGAAGAGACCATGATGCAGGTGGCCAACATATTTCTCGGGTATGCCGAACATGATTACGACATGATCATGGACGCCTTCAGGGAGGCCGGCCTCATTGACGACGACGTTATCGACTTCAAGCGGTTTCGAACGGATCTCAAGGACATGAGCGAACCCTTCTACGGTCGCTCTCTTCAGACCATCTCCGTGAAGGATGTCTACGAACAGGTCATGCGGCTGGCGTACAAGTACCGCATCCGGCTTCCCCGGAACCTTCTTCTTCTCCTCAAGACCTTTGTCCAGACGGAGGCTCTGGGAAAGATTCTTGGAAGTGACGCCAGTATTCTGGAGGTCACGCGGCCCTATGCCCGGAACCTGCTGCAACGGGGTTACGACGCCCAGAAGCTTCTGAAAAATATGGGCCGGGATACGCGATCCATGGGTGCCTATTTGAAGATGATGCCCCGGTTCGCCCACGCCATCTTCAAGCGGACCGCCGAAGGAAAACACCGCATCGAGATTCGTCACAGCGGCTTCGACCCTGCGATCGGACGATTCGAACGGGGTCTCAACCGGGCGGTGGTGGGAATGATCATCGCCGCTTCGACCATCGCAGGCTCCCTGGTGCTCAATTCACCGAACGGGATCATGAACATCACCCTGGGTGGGTTCACCGTTTCTCTCACCATCCTCCTTGGCATGACCGGTTACTCCATCGCCACGCTTTTAGGCCTTTGGCTCATCATCTCCATCTTCCGGTCGGGAAAAATGTGAGGCATCCCTCGGGGGTACATCGGCTCCGCTTCTTCCTCATGATGACATCGCTTGTTTTCGAACGGATGTTGCCGTCCATTCCGCCCAGGACTTTGCATGGGCCGGTAAGATTCGAATGGGTAATTTTGAGCAGGTTATTGTTGACATGCGCTTGACGACACAATATATTCCAACATATCGATATATGGAGTGGTTATGAAGGAATTTATCAAAGTCATGAAGGCACTTTCAGACCCCAATCGGGTGAAGATGGTCAAATTGCTTCAACGCAGGATTTTGTGTGTCTGCGAAATCCAGGCCGCGCTGGGTATTGCGCAGTCTTCGGTCAGCAAACATCTCAAAATACTGGAAGAGGCTGGCTTGATCTTCTTTTCCAAGGAGGGTTTGTGGGTCAACTATCAATTGGCCGATGGCGCAAAAAGCCCCTATGCATCGAGTCTTCTCGGCAACCTTCGACACTGGCTGGAGGCGGATCCGGATGTGATCAGCCTGGTGGAAAGGCTTCCGGATATCCGTCGCGAAACCATATGCGGTGATTGATATTTTTTTGAGAGGGTGTATATATCGCTATATGGCTTATTATAGATTAATCAGCAGGCGTAATCTATGGTGGCCATCGAATCTTTCGGACGTTCACCCTTGGCTATGGATCGGCCGGAACATTGAATCTTTCGCAGGAAGACCGAATGTTGAATCCTACCGGTTCTGCCGGCGTCTTGAGGGGCCGAAGCTTCGAGCCGATCCGAAAAACTCATGCGAATCAGGTTGACAGCCGCTATGCGGGATCGTAAAAAAAGGCAGTGTAGGTTACGCTCTGCCATTTTTCGATGAGGAGCCCCGATGGCGGTGACGATGGAGGATTCACCGAAAAGGAGTGCCGACCGTAAATATGTCGGCAGAATTTTAGCGGTTCGCGGGAGTGTCGTCGATATCGCCTCCGCGGAGTCCGTACCGCCCATCAACACCGTGTTCCGGGCCGGAGAAAACGACGGCGTATTCATCGAAACGGCCGTTCACCTGGATGAGCATACCTTTCGGGGCATCGCCCTTACTGCAACGGCGGGGCTGGCGCGCGGCGACGCGGCGTGGAGTGACGGGGAGACCCTGAAGGTGCCGGTGGGCAAATCCCTCCTCGGCCGTATGTTCAATCTTTTCGGTGTTCCCATCGACGGCAATCCAGCCCCCGAAAACGTCGTCCTTCGCTCCATTCACCGTCAACCCATTGACCTGGCGCGACGTGTAACGACCGAAGCGGTTTTTCATACGGGCATCAAGGCCATCGACCTCCTGGCCCCATTGGAGCGCGGCGGGAAGGCAGGCCTGTTCGGCGGCGCCGGGGTTGGAAAGACCGTGGTGATCACGGAACTCATCCACAACATGGTCGGAAAACACAAGGGTATGAGTATCTTCTGCGGTATCGGCGAGCGATGTCGGGAAGGGGAGGAACTCTACCGGGAAATGAACGCAGCCGGCGTCCTGAAGAATACGGTCATGGTATTCGGTCAGATGAACGAACCGCCGGGCGCCCGGTTCAGGGTAGGACATGCGGCCCTGACCATGGCCGAATATTTTCGGGACGATCTGGATCAGGATGTACTGCTCCTCATCGACAATATTTTCCGATTCATCCAGGCAGGCTCGGAATTGTCCGGGCTTCTGGGGCGGCTTCCCTCCCGAATGGGGTATCAGCCGACACTGGCGACGGAGCTGGCCGAGCTGGAGGAGCGGATCGCCAGCACGCGGATGGCCGCCATCACCTCCATTCAGGCGGTGTATGTTCCTGCCGACGATCTCACGGACCCTTCCGCCGTTCATACCTTTTCCCACCTTTCGGCATCCATCGTCCTTTCCCGAAAACGGGCCGGCGAAGGCTTTTATCCGGCCATGGACCCTCTCCAGTCCCGTTCCGCCATGCTGCAGCCGAGGATTGTGGGAAAAGATCACTATGACGTGGCCCGGGAGGTCATCAAAACCCTGGCCGTTTACGAAGAGCTGAAGGACATTATTGCCATGCTGGGGCTCGAAGAACTCTCAAGGGAGGACCGCCGGATTGTGTCCAGGGCAAGGCGCCTGGAGCGTTTTTTGACCCAGCCTTTTTTTACCACTTACCAGTTCACCGGTTACGAGGGCCGTATGGTGGATATAGAGGATACGGTTTCGGGGTGTGCCCGCATCCTCGATGATGAATTCTCCGAGATCCCTGAACAATCGCTCTATATGATTGGATCCATAGATGAGGCCAAAAACAGATGAGGCCAACAACGCAACAAGAAATGGAAAATGATTGCTGGGTGAATACCCATGGAATTGACAATCCATCAGCCGTCTAACGTTTTCCTGAAGGATGCAGCCGTCAAGGTCAAGGCCGAGAGCCCGGCAGGGTGTTTCACCCTTCTGCCCCGTCATATCGACATGGCGACAGCGCTGGTTCCCGGGATACTCTCCTATGAAACGCCCGAAGGCGGGGAGGTGTTTGTGGCCCTGATCGGCGGCATCCTGGTCAAGCAGGGGGACAGCGTCACCGTTGCTACCCAAATGGCGGTTGAGGGGAAGCTGGGGGACCTGAAAAATGCCGTTGACGTCATGATCCGCGAGGCAGACGACAGAGAGCGCAAGACACGTGCGGCCGTGGCCAGGCTGGAAGCGGATTTTGTTCGACGCTTCATGAAGTTCCGCAAAAATGCCTGAAAAATTGACCCGACCATCAAAGGCTTTCATCCACGATGTGGATCGACGGGAAAAACGGAAAATTCATGCACGCCGCAAAAAATCCGACGACGTCTGGTTTGGCCTGGGGGTGTTCGGATTGGTGGGCTGGTCCGTGGCCGTTCCGGCGGTATTGGGTATTTTTGTCGGCATCTGGATCGACCTGAAATGGCCCGGCCCCCCCTCGTGGACCCTGATGCTGATGCTGATCGGTGTGATCATCGGGTGCATCAACGCGTGGTGCTGGATTTCCCGTCAACGAAACATCATCACTCGGGAGATGAATAATGACGAGGAGTGATCTGCTGCGCTGGGGATTGGCTGCGATGTGGGGCCTGGGGATCGGGGGCTTTTATTTTTACGGCCTCTGGTGGACCCTTGCCGGACTGTCTAAAAGTACGAAACCCGGACGTTGGCTGGGCATCAGTTACATGGTCCGGGTGAGCGTGGCAATGCTGGGGTTCTGGCTCGTCGTTCGAAACGATCTGATATGCTTTTTCATTACCCTGGCGACATTTTTTCTGATGCGTTTCATCCTGACCCGAACGCTCGGGCCCCCGGAGGGCAATCCCGAAAAATTCATCGGGAGCGAGCAGATCTGAGGAGGGCGATATGGAAATCACCCCGGACACGATCGTCTATGGGTCTTGTGGTCCCTTTACCCTGAACGCGACCCTTCTGTTTACCTGGCTGGTCATGACGGTTATGAGCTTCGGTTCCTGGCTGGTGACGCGACGTCTCACCTCGAGTGTTCGCATTTCACCATGGCAGAACCTGCTGGAATCCATTGTCGCGGGTATGACACGGCAACTCTACGCGGTGTCGAAAACCAAAACCAGGGAATTGTTTCCGTTTGTGGGAACGCTGTTTTTGTTCATCGCGATCTCCAATCTCCTGTCGGTGGTCCCCGGATTCAGATCACCGACGGGATCCCTGTCCACAACGGCCGCCCTGGCGGTCTGCGTGTTTTTGGCAGTTCCTGTTTTCGGTATTTCACAGGTGGGATTCATCTCCTATCTTTTGAATTATCTGCGGCCTACGCCCTTGATGCTGCCGTTTAACGTCATGGGGGAATTGAGCCGGACCTTGGCCCTAGCCGTCCGTCTGTTTGGAAACATGATGAGCGGCTCCATGATCGGCGCTATTCTATTGATGATCGCCCCCTTGGTGTTTCCGGTGCTCATGCAGGTGCTGGGGCTTTTGACGGGAATGGTTCAAGCCTATATTTTTGCCATTCTGGCTGCGATTTACATCAGCGCCGGCATGACGGTGGGAGAGCGGAAGAAAACCACTTGAAAGGAGAGACGGTTATGGACAACCTGGGATGGGTTGCGATCATATCGATTTTAACGGCGGGGATGTGTATGGCTGTCGGCAGCATCGGCCCGGCCATCGGTGAAGCCCGTGCGCTGGTTCAAGCCCTGAATTCCATTGCCCAACAACCTGACGAGACCGGCACGATCACCCGAACGCTGTTCGTGGGCATGGCCATGGTGGAATCGACGGCGATTTACTGTTTTGTGGTCGCCATGATCCTGATTTTCGCCAATCCGTTCTGGACGTACTTCATTTCCGGGATAAAGGGATAGCCTTGCTGTTCGACGGTTTTACGATACTGGCTCAGATCCTGAATTTCGTCATCCTGGTGTTGTTGCTGAAACGGTTTCTTTACGCACCCATCCTTCAGGCCATGGCGGAACGAAAAGCGCGGATCGCGGCCGCCATGGACCAGGCAAAGGCCGCCGAGAAGGAAGCACGGAAACGATCAAAGGAACTCGTCAGGGAAAGACAAGCCCTCGCCGACGCGAAAACACGCTTGCTGACCGAGGCCAGAGAAGACGCCCGCCGATGGCGGCAAAACGCCATAGAGGATATGAAGCACGAGGTGGATGAGCTCCGCCGGTCATGGGAGGATCGGCTCCGTCAGGACCGTGAGATTTTCCTGAACCATCTCAAGGTTCAGGTTGCCGGGCAGGTCATGCGGATCAGCGAAAAGGTGTTGAGCGACCTTGCGGATGAGCGCCTTGAAAACCGCCTGGTTGAAGTCCTTGCGGATCGACTTTCCCGGGAAAAGGCCGGGCTTTCGATCCATGACATTTCCGGGGAGGTGAGGGTCCAGTGCGGGATTACGATGACGCCCTCCCAGAGAAACGCCCTTTCCGGAAAAATCAAGGACCTCTTTCCGGCCGTACAAAGCGTTTCCATCGAAAAAAAACCGGACCTCGGTTTTGGCCTGAGGCTGACGGCGGGAGACAAGAAGATGGAGTGGAACCTGACCCACTACCTGGAGGAACTTGAACAGGTTGTTTTAACGGCGCTGTCGCCGGGAGACCGGGAGAATGAATGACGGAGAACGATCTGAACAATATCCTGAAGGCGATTGACGGAGCGGTTGAACAGGCGCTCGAGGAAATGACGCCGAGCACCGTCCCGGAAGAGATCGGGCGCGTCAGGATGCTGGGGCCGGGGATTGCCTGGGCCGAAGGGCTCCCGGGTGTCAAGGCCGAGGAGCTGCTCTATCTGGGCTCCCAGGTGGCCGGCATGGCCCTGGATCTCCTGCCCGACCGGGTGGGGATCATTCTGTTGGGAGCTTCCCGGGCATTGCGGGCCGGCGAAGAAGTCACGCGCACCGGCGGCGTGCTGGACATTCCTGTGGGACCCGATTTTGTCGGCAGGGTGATTGATCCCCTGGGAAACCCGCTGGACGGCAAAGGCCCCGTGAATAACATCTCCCGTGCCCCCGTATTCAGGGAGGCGCCCAGAATCCTGGACCGGGCCGCCGTTGAAAGACCCCTTCAGACCGGTCTGAAGGTGGTGGATGCCCTGATCCCCGTCGGTCGGGGACAGCGGGAGTTGATCCTGGGAGACCGCCAGACGGGAAAGACGGCCCTTGCGGTGGATACCATCATCCATCAGAAGGACAAAGGCCTGACGTGCATCTACTGCGCCGTCGGTCAGAGAAGCTCGGGAGTCGCCAAAGTGGTGGATGAACTGGAGCGGCACGGTGCCATGGGCTACAGCCTCGTCATGGTGGCCGAAGGGGACGATCCGCCGGGCCTTCAGTATATCGCACCCTATGCCGCCACGACCCTGGCGGAGTATTTCATGCACGAAGGGCGCGACGTCCTTGTCGTCTACGATGATCTGACACGGCATGCACTGGCGTACCGGCAGCTGTCCCTGCTCCTCCGGCGCCCACCCGGTCGCGAGGCCTTTCCAGGGGATATTTTTTATGTTCATTCCAGACTCCTGGAAAGAGCCACGCACCTGAAACCGGAACTGGGCGGCGGATCCCTGACCGCCCTTCCCATTATCGAGACAGAGGCTGAGAACATCTCCGCGTATATTCCGACTAACCTGATATCGATCACCGACGGTCAGATCTATCTCTCCCCGGGGCTTTTTCACCGCGGTTTTCTTCCCGCAGTGGATGTGGGAAAATCCGTCTCACGGGTCGGGGGAAAGGCCCAAATCGCCGCATACCGGAAAGTTGCCGGGGATCTGCGGCTTTCCTATACCCAGTTTCATGAACTGGAGTCCTTTGCCCGTTTCGGGACCCGGCTTGACGAACAGACTCAAAAGACGCTGGACCACGGCAGACGAGTCCGGGAAATCCTCAAGCAGGATCGATTCAAGCTGATGACCGAAACCGAGCAGATCGCCGTTCTTCTGGCCGTGACCCGGGGGCTCATGGATGATCTGCCCATAGACGCCGTGGCGAAAATGGAGCGGACCATTGTGGAACAGATCCGAAACGATGCCGGTGCCGTTGAAGCGGTCTTGACCGCCGGAGGCGCCGACGACGGCGTATGGGAAGACCTCGTTTCGTGGTTGAAGGCGGCAATTGCGGCGACAGGAGGCAATGATGCAGACATTGGAGGCCTTGGGAAGGAAAATCCGGACCGCCCACGATCTGCTGGGGGTGGTCAAGACCATGAAGAGCCTGGCCGCCGTAAGCATCCGGCAGTATGAACGAGCGGTCGAATCCCTGGAGGCGTATCGTCGCGTCATTGACGCCGGCTGGCGGGTCCTGTTGCGCCATGGCGTAGCAGATGTTCGTGAAAGTCCCTTGAAGGGTGCCGTGTGCATGATCATTGCTTCGGATCAGGGGATGTGCGGACAGTTCAATGAAGCCATCCTGAAGCATGCCCTGACACAGGCTCCCGGGCTTGCGGAAGATGGATCGGAACTCGCTTTCTGGACCTTCGGAGAGAAACTTCGGGGGGCACTGGCCGATGCCGGGCATCGGGATCAAGGCCATTTTGCGGCACCCGGCAGTCTTTCCGCCATCCACGAGAAGGTTCGGGCGGTGATCCAACGGATTGAGCAGTGGCGATCGGAAAAGGGGACCGAACACTTTTACATCTGTCATAACGTGGTCATCGAAAGAGGCGGCTATCGACAGATCTGTGTCCGGCTCCTACCCTTGGACAGGACGTGGGCGCTCGCCCACGCCAGGGAAAAATGGCCCGGCCGGTGTATCCCCATGCTTGGCCTGCCGGGGAACCTCATGTTCACACATCTTTTGCGACAATACCTGTTCGCTGCGTTATTCCGGGCCTTTGCCCAATCCCTGGCCGGTGAAAACGCCGCGCGACTGATGGCCATGCAGGCGGCCGAAAAAAACATTCTGGAGCTTCTCGACAATCTTCAGGCCGGTTTCCGGGAATTGCGACAGAATTCCATTACCGACGAACTCCTGGATATCATCTCGGGGTTCGAGGCCTTGAACGACGAAAACCTCTCCCTGTAACCAAAACAATTCCTTTTGATCGCTCTTTTTGCTGCCCGGGTATCGGCGCACTGCGGCGGCGCTCAAGGCGGCCATGCGACGCATCACCGGTGTTCGCGGGTTTTCATAAAAACGACCTCCGGCCACTGTTCCGCCACGAAGTCGATCCGCCATTCCCCATCGGCCAGAAAAGTCAGGTTCCCTTCCGCATCCAGCGCCAGGTGCGCCTGGTTGGCCCGTTCAAAGGCCGAGAGTCGCTTCGGGTCGTCGCACTTCACCCAGCGGGAGGCGACATAATCCACGTGTTCATAAACGGCATCCACGCCATACTCGGCCTTGAGCCGCGCCATGGTGACGTCGAACTGCAAAATGCCCACCGCCCCCAGGATGAGGTCGCTTCCCATGAGCGGGCGAAACAACTGAACCGCGCCTTCCTCCACCAACTGCGTCAACCCCTTCCGGAGTTGCTTGGATTTCAGGGGGGATTTCAGCTGTACGCGGCGAAAATGCTCCGGGGCGAAATTCGGGATGCCGGTGAAGCTGAGCAGCTCTTTTTCCGAAAAGGTGTCGCCGATTTTGATCGTCCCGTGGTTGTGAATGCCGATGATGTCGCCGGGCCAGGCCTCCTCTACGGCAGTGCGATCCTGCGCCATGAACATGATCGGATTGGCGATGAGGATATCCTTGTCGATGCGGTGGTGACGCACCCGCATCCCCTTCTGAAATCGGCCCGAACAGACGCGCAGGAAGGCGAGCCGATCGCGGTGGGCCGGGTCCATGTTGGCTTGAATCTTGAAGACAAAACCGGAAAACGGCTCTTCCCCGGGAAAAACCGTTCGGGTTGTGGCCTGCCTGGGAAGCGGGCCGGGTGCGATCTCCACAAAGGTGTCCAGGAGCTCGCGCACACCAAAGTTGTTAATGGCGCTGCCGAAGAAGACCGGAGTCTGGCTTCCCTTGAGAAAATCCTGCAGGTCAAAGGGGTTGGCCGCCCCCTCCAGCAGGGCAACATCCTCCCGCAGTTCGTCGGCCTGGGTGCCCAGGATCTCGTCCAGTACCGGATCGCCAAGGTCCCGGATGGTGACGCCGTCGTCGGACAAGCGCTCCCGGCCGGGCGTGAAGAGGGTCAACTCCCTGCGGTGGATGTTGTAGGTACCCTTGAATCTTTTGCCCATGCCGATGGGCCAGGACAGGGGGGCGCATTCAATCTGCAAGGTTTCTTCGATATCGCCCAGGATGTCCAGGGGCGGCATGCCTTCACGATCGAGCTTGTTGACAAAGGTCAGGATGGGGGTGTTGCGCATTCGGCAAACCGCCATCAGTTTTTGGGTCTGGGTTTCGACCCCCTTGACGCTGTCAATGACCATGACGGCGCTGTCCACGGCGGTAAGCACCCGGTAGGTGTCTTCTGAGAAATCCTGATGCCCCGGGGTGTCCAGAAGATTAATTTCGAAATTGCGGTAATCGAACTTCATGACCGAGCTGGTCACCGAAATGCCGCGCTCCCGTTCGATGGCCATCCAGTCGCTGGTGGCGTGGCGGCTGGCCTTGCGGGCCTTCACCGATCCGGCCATTTGGATGGCCCCGCCGAAGAGCAGCATTTTTTCGGTGAGGGTCGTCTTGCCGGCGTCCGGGTGACTGATGATCCCGAAGGTGCGGCGGCGGTCGATTTCCTGGTTCTGTGATTTGGAGGACGCGTGATTCATGGTGTTGAATTTTTTTCTGCCTTTTAAAACGGGCGTTCGCGGCCGCCGTCAATATTGATCGAAGTGGCGTGATATGCCGCGCAACCGTTGGGTTGACGAAAACGAGTTGAAATTTTCGGGATTTCAGGCGGGAACGTGAAACCGGATCTCCGCCGGTTTTTCCCGCATGATAATGATGATCCTCAGGGTGGCGTCGGGCTGGAAACCGCGCTGTCGGTGATAGGCTTTTCCATGAGGTGAATCGTGCCGATCGGTGATGGAAAGCGGCGATATGCTGAAAGAAGGTTCATAATATGTTTTCATTAAATGTTATGGCGGCATATGTCAAGTCAAGCTCAATTTGATTCCATCATCGGTCCATGCGGCCTATCTTTATTTTTCTGCATTATGCGCTAAATCAGCGCCACAGACAAGGGCCGATTCATGCTGGGCCATTGAAAGTCCCGGATGATGAGCGGGAAAAAAACCGTTGCGGGATTTCATGAAATCCTCCATAGTTTTCACTGCTGCATTCCGATGGGAACCCATTGTTTTTTATGGTCCCATGGCTATAAGTATTTGATATCTCGAAATAACCGTCCATCCTCTCGTTGTCGGGTTTTTTTGAGGGGACACAGAAAGGAGAAACCCCACCATGAACCATCCTAACATGATGATCCTTCTACTGGGCGTTTTTCTGTTGCCGGCCGCGGTTGCTGCGAAAAACTGTGTCGATATGGATGCATGCATGACCGAGGCCGTGCTTACTGCTTCGGAGGATACCACCATCGGCGAATTGAGACGGCGGTGCAAGGCGTGCATCGAAAGCCAACGGCCCGAAAGCCCACCTCTCGACACTGAGCGCTCGTCCGATGAAAAGCCATCTCCTATTGACACACGGATGAAAGAAGAAGCGGAAACCCGACAGACCGGGTTTGCTCTGACGACGCATCGCTCCAATTATATTTTGCCCTTCGTATACAACCAGTCACCCAACACCAGTGTCTACCCGGGGGACCTGTCCGAGGGAGATGTGGACAATACCGAAGTCAAATTCCAGGTCAGTCTCAAATATCGGTTGATCGACAATATCTATAAAGACAACTGGCATGTTTATGTCGCCTATACCAACCTTTCCTATTGGCAGGCCTATAACAGTGACTATTCAAGCCCGTTTCGGGATAGCAACCATGAACCCGAAACGTGGCTGCAATATGATACCGACTGGGAACTGTTCTGGGGGATCAAGAGCCGAATGATTCAGGGGGGGTTCTGGCACCAGTCCAACGGACGCACCGAGCCTTTCTCCCGCAGCTGGAATCGGATTTTTCTCAACCTGTTATTTGAAAAGGAAAATCTCGCCGTTTCCATCAAGCCCTGGTACCGTATCCCGGAAGACGATGAAAACGACGACAATCCGGACATCGACCGCTACCTGGGGTATGGTGAGCTGAATGCGGCTTACAAATGGGAGGACCACACCTTTTCCCTGATGTTTCGGAACAACCTGAGAAGCTCCGGCAACAAAGGGGCCGTCGAGCTGGGATGGAGTTTCCCCCTCTACAGGAAGCTGAAGGGATACGTTCAATACTTCAACGGATACGGCCAGAGTATCCTCGACTACAACGACTCGGCCAACACCATCGGCGTCGGCCTGGCGCTTTCGGATATCCTTTGAAAACTTTTTTCAGGGCCTCACCCTCAGGCGGTCAACCTGGCCGCGATGCCGGCGACGTGCCGGCCCTGAAACCGGGCGGCGTCCAGCTCGTTCCGGCTGGGCATTCGCTCACCCGAAACCCCGGCGATGGTTGATGCCCCGTAGGGGGATCCACCGGTGATCTCGTCGATGCGCATCTGACCCTGAAAGGTGTAAGGCAACCCCACGATTACAAAGCCGTGGTGAAGCAGCGTAATATGGAACGACAGAAGGGTCGATTCCTGCCCGCCGTGCTGGGTATTGCTGCTGGTGAAGACGCTGCCGACCTTGCCTACCAGTGCGCCCTTTGCCCACAGTTGTCCGGTGGCGTCGAGGAATTGGCGCATCTGCCCGCACATATTGCCGAATCGTGTGGGTGTCCCGAAAATGACGGCATCCGCCTCGGCCAGTTCCGCAACGGTGCAGACCGGAATGTGTGCCATGGTTTTCTGGGCCTCCAGAGCCCCCATTTTTTCGAGGACGTCCCGGGGAAGCGTTTCGGGCACCCGTCGCAGCACCGCTTCCGCGTTGTCGATCTCCTCGACCCCCATTGCCGCGGCCTCAGCCATTTTGTGAATATGTCCGTAGGTGGAATAATAGACAATCAGCACTTTCATGATGTAATCCTCCTTACAAAGAGAATGGCGGTGTGATTTAAGAAGTAACAGCGTAATTTCCGTTTTTTCCGGATTCAGGGTTTTCGCGGATGACGCGGAACCAGACCGTCAGGTTAAACCGCTTCATGCCGAACGCTTCAAGGGTTACGGAAACGGCATGATCCTCATTGAGGTTTGGCGGAAACGGGACCCGGACCGGCAGCGCTCTCATGATCACACCGCTGCCGATGCAGTGATGGCACACGTGAAAGAGGCCGCCGCCTGAACCACGGCATGACGGACATACATCAGGTGAGGGGACCAGGATCCTCACGTTGCCGCCTTTCACTGCCTGTTCCCGTGTGAGGGGCACCTCGACGCTTACATCATCGACACGCCCGACATCGGTATGGTGGCGACGACGTCGGTTCATCGTGAGGTGTTGGAGAGGGTCTTCAGATATTATCCCGCGATTGGGCGGCGATCCGATGGGGGTAATGCCCCAGGAAGCCGACGGGCGCCGTCTCGGGATAAGAGGTTCCGGCTCCGAACGAAAGGTGGGTCGCAATTCGGGCTGAAGCGGCTTCGGCTTCAGGCTTTTCTCGTATTCTTTTCGCCTACGAACATCTGCCAAGACGGCGTAAGCCTCCTGGATCTGCCGAAACGCCTCGCTTCCGCCTTCGAAGTAGTCCGGATGATACGCCTTGGCCAATTTGCGATAGGCGGATCGGATCTCTTCAAAAGAGGCATCGGATGAAACACCGAGAATGGCGAAATAACTCTTGGCCATAACCTGACTCTCCCCAGCACCCTCTGTCGTGGCGCCATAAAAGGCGTCATCGGCGGAGGAGATACTCGCAACCGACCTCAATCGGCACTGCTGACCTCGATCCGCTTGACGTCCGTTTTCGGCATGGCCTTGCGGGGCACGGTGATGGTAAGGACGCCTTTTTTAAAGGTAGCCTGAATATCGCTCTGATCTGCATCCTCGGGCAGCGACAGCATCCGCTGGAAAGCGCCATAGCTACGTTCGACGCGGTAAAAATTCTTGTCTTTGTCCTCTTTTTCCTGCCGCTTTTCACCTCGGATGGTCAAAGCGTTTCCGGAAAGCTCCAGGCGGACGTCTTTTTCGTCCACACCCGGGATTTCCACCGCGATAGTGTAAGCCTTGTCGGTGGCGCCGATGTCGAGGGTCGGTTTGAGAAAGTCGCTCTCCATTCCCGGAAAAATCGGACGTTCGATCTCCCGGGACCAGAGGCCAAAGTCGCGAAAGGCATTGTCGAAAACGCGATCGATCTCTCGGTGAATCCGTGAGAGCGGGTGGTAATGGCCTTGTCCAGCGTCCCGAGTATGGCTGACGTGCACCGGAACGGCTTTCGCGGCCTCTTCTTCCTCTTTTTTGAACCAGTTCCATGGCGCCAGCTTCCTGATGTCCATCACGCACCTCCTTGAATAAGGTTTTGATAACGAGATGACATTACTTTTATCTTTTCGTTAAAAAAATAATGAATTTTGAAGGAGTGTCAAGGGGGGGCGTCAAGATAACCGGAGAATGTCGATATCCACCATCACCACAGTCCGGTCAACATGGCGCGTCGCGTTATGAAAATATCGATAAGATGGGTATCGGGTTTGTCTGGAAAATCGAAAAAAGGGGAGTTCCAATGGATACACAAGTGTGGATCGAAAGCCGATACGTGGAGGCGATAAGGCGGCGGTCCTCTTTCCTCGAGAGGATATTCCGGTCACAAAGTGGTTGCCGGAAGACGCGTTATCCAGTATGAATAATCTTTTTGAAAGGACAGGGTAAATTCCCATGAGATTCATGGAAGAATATCGCGATCCGGTGATCGCACGACGGCTCATTTCCCGGATTGGTGCCCAGAGCCGCAAACCCGTCCGATTGATGGAGGTTTGTGGTACCCATACCATGACCCTTTTCAAGAGCGGTATCCGAACGGTTTTGCCGGAAAACGTCTCATTGATTTCCGGACCGGGCTGCCCGGTTTGCGTAACCGACCCGAGCGATATCGACGCTTTCATCGAGATCGCCCGGACCGATGGGGTGACGACGGCCACCTTCGGCGACCTGATCCGGGTGCCGGGAACCACGACGTCTCTGGAGCAGGAACGCGGCGCTGGCGCGGACGTTCGCGTCGTTTACTCCACCGTTGACGCCTTGGCGCTGGCACGGAATCATCCGGACCGTCGGATCGTCTTTCTGGGCGTCGGCTTTGAAACCACGGCTCCCACCATCGCGGCGTCCATCGTCTCAGCCAAAGCGCAAGGACTCTCCAACTATACCGTCTTTTCCATCCACAAGCGTGTCGTGCCGGCCCTTTTCGCCCTTATGGAGATGGATATTTCCATCGACGGATTTCTACTGCCGGGGCACGTATCTCTGATGATTGGCGCCGAGGCCTATCGCGCCTTCTTTGAGCGATACCGCCTCCCCTGCGTCATTGCCGGATTCGAAACCGGCGATGTCCTGGACGGCATCCATCGCCTGATCCGGCAGATCGAGGAGGGGCGGCCCCGCCTGGAAAATGCCTATCACCGGGCCGTTACAGCCGAAGGAAACCCCAAGGCCTTAAAGCTAATGGCGTCGGTCTTCACGTCCGTCGATGCATGTTGGCGGGGGATGGGCTCGATCCCCGACAGCGGCCTGGCCATCCGAGATGTATTCAGCGCCTTTGATGCCCGCAGGGTTTTCGGAATCGTTCCCAATGATGCTGTGGAGCCTCCGGGATGCGAGTGTGGCCAGGTACTCACCGGCCGAAAGGCGCCTCCGGAGTGCCGCCTGTTCGGCAAGACCTGCTCTCCGGTCCACCCAGTCGGTCCGTGCATGGTCTCGAGCGAGGGAACGTGCGCGGCATACTATCGTTACCATTCAGCAGACGCTGTCGATAAAAATTTCTTATGAAAGACGACACGATCACCCTGGATCACGGCAGCGGCGGGAAGGTGGCTCACCAATTTATATCGGATGCCGTT